>Ga0334886_1000094_pt1 | contig 142684 bp, 132 predicted proteins | sample GraSluR1_MG_9_FD_207232 | JGI IMG/M metagenome (GOLD analysis project Ga0334886, IMG submission 207232) | Sludge microbial communities from methane-producing bioreactor in Wageningen University, Netherlands - Granular Sludge_27_06-R1 | ecosystem: Engineered > Bioreactor > Anaerobic >...
GCGGCGTGAACTTGGCGCAGCTGCTCGCCTGAGACGTTCCGCAGGGAAGGGTACCTGGGTTGAGTGAGTACCTCCCTGCCTCCCTCTCAGGTGCCAATATGCTCCACCAATACTCGAACAATCACGTTCTGTTGCCGCCACCCAGACGGATGGGGCCTCTGTGCAACCTGCACAGGCGGCTGCCCCGCCGGTTCGTGCCCCCTGGCCGATGGCCTGGCCCTGGCGCCCGGATATACTGGCAGCGCAATGAGGGTTGCTACGAAACAGATCACGGGAGGAAACGCCATGCCAACCGAAGCCTTGCTCGCTCTGGGGTCCTTTGTCGTCTTGGTGCTGATGTGGGTGGTGCTGCCGAGCCGCATCAAGGCGCGGGCCGACAAGAACCGATGATCGGCCGATAGGCGTGTTGGCGGTTGGCAGCGTGGCCAACCGGCTGACACCCTTTCCTGCTTTTCCTCTGCCGCGCTACCAGCCCTGTGAGATGGCGCGGTATTTTTGTTTCAGGGCGCCCGGCACCCTGCCGAAACTGCTCAGACGCCCAGCTCCTGCTGCGCCTGCTCCACCGGTACCAGCTCCGCCGGGCCCGCCACGCCCCCCTGGATCACCTCCAGGCCCATGCCCAGGCCCGCAATGGCCCGCGCTACCGCGCCGGCGTGTTGCCGGTGGGTCAGGAATACCGTTGTGGGGCCGGTGTCGGTGGAAAAGTAGACCGGCACGCCCGAGGCGCGCAGGTCGTTGCACAGGCGAAAGAGGGTGATATTCTCCGGCTCCCAGGCGAAGAGCTTGTTCTCGCGGCTGCCGCTCATAGTCACGCCGTGCAGCCGGATGCTATCCAGCTCGGCGAACTGGGCCAGGGTGCGCCAGTCGCCCTGCAAAATGGCCTGCATACATGCGATGATCTCCTCGCCCCGGCCCAGGGCCCAGGGCTCGAAAAAGGGGCTGTGGGGCGCATCGTCATGGGCGGCCTCGGTGGCCAGGCCAATGCGCGAATCCAGCGGCACGGTCAACAAAGCGAGATCCGCCAGCTCGCTGCGCCGATCCAGCCGCAGGGCAAAGGAATCCTCGTGGGCGATGCCGGGGTAGGAAAGCCAGAGGGAGACCCCGCCCGTGGCGCTGCGGCAGCCCGAACCGGCCAGCAGGCGCGCCAGGCAGCTCAAAAAGCGCCGGTTGTGGGCGGCGGCCTCGCCCAGAGTGGCGGCGATGGCGGCCATAGCCAACGCCGCCGAGGCCGAGGCGCTGGTGCCCAGGCCCTTGCCCACCCGCTGGGCCCGCGCCACGTTGCGCGAGGCCACCCTGGCCCTGGTTTCGATGCGGGCCAGGGCGCGCACCGTGTCCAGGGTGTGTACCACGCGCTCCCTGGCGCGGCCCGTGGCAACCTCGCCGTTGATCACGACCTGGTCTTCATGCAGGCCCGCCTCATAGCCCACCAGGGTCAGGGTATAGGCGGCGTCGTTGTTGACCGAGATGCTGGGCAAGTAGGCGGTGCGCAGGCCCCAATCGGCCATGCCGTGGTATTTGAGAATGCCCTGGATCGGATAGGCGCGGGCGGCGGCGACGCCCTCACGCCGCCCGCCCGCGGGAAAGGCCGGGTAGGGCTCGTAATCCAGGCCCGCCTCGGCCAGGGCCGCCAGGATCGTATGGTGTGAATCGTGCAACGCCTGTACGGTTGCAGCGGATAGGGCTGATGTCATGGTCGCCTCTCGCTTCGAACGCATTTGGCTGGGGTGTGCAGTCTCGCAGGCAATGATAGCGTCGCCGGCCGGAAAACGCCAACCGCCCCGCTCTGCTGGCGTTTTGCAGCGCCCCGGCAATCGCGTAAGATAGCCCAGATGGACGCCAACGCCGCAAAAGACAAAACGATCACCCTGGGGCACCCCAGCTATGTTTGGCTGGCGGGCCAGGAGCGCCGCCTGCAGATGATCCTGCGCGATGCGCCGGTGCGCGGGCGCCGCGTGCTGGATGCGGGCTGCGGCCTGGGCCTCTATCTGGCGCATTTCGCCGCCCAGGGCGCCAGCGTCCACGGGATCGAATACGATGGCGAGCGCGCCCTTGCCGTCGCCCAGGTGACCCCCCACGCGCTACAGGCCTCCGCCGAGGCGTTGCCCTACGCCGATGCGACTTTTGACCTGGTCTTTTCCAACGAGGTGCTAGAGCACGTGCAGGATGATCGCCAGGCCGTGCGCGAGGCGGTGCGCGCGCTGGCCCCCGGCGGGCGCATGGCCCTGTTTGTCCCCAACCGCCTCTACCCGTTCGAGACCCACGGGTTCTACTGGCGCGGCGTGTATCACTTTGGCAACATCCCGCTGGTGAGCTATCTGCCCGATCGTTGGCGCGATCGGCTCTGCCCCCATGTGCGGGCCTACCGGCGGCGCGAGCTGCGGGCGCTGTTCGACGGGCTGCCGGGCGAGATCGTCGTCCATCGCGGCGTGTTCGCCGGTTATGACATGCTGGCCTCGCGCCGCCCGATCTTGGGGCGCTTGCTCAGATGGATCACCCACCGCCTGGAGGCCACGCCGCTGCAATGGTTCGGCCTTTCCCACTATTTGGTCTTTCGCAAGGCCAGCTTTGCTGGACAGGCGAGCGACGCTGGACAGGCCAGCGTCGCCGGACAGGCTGGCCCGGCCGGGCAGGCCGCCGGAGAGGAGCACTAGCCGATGGAGATACGCTTTGCGCCCCAGGGCGTTGTCGGCCAGGCCGCGATGGGAGAGACCATCCTGGCGGCGGCCGACCGGGCGGGCGTGGCCATCGAGCGGGTCTGTGGCGGGCGCGGCTCCTGTGGCAAGTGCCGTGTGCTGGTCTCCGGCGCCCTCTCGGAGCCCACCGCCTCCGAGATGCGCCACCTCTCGCCGCAAGAGTTGGCCCAGGGCTATCGCCTGGCGTGCCAGGCTCGGGCCCTCTCCGATCTCGATGTCACCGTGCCCGACGCGTCCCGCGTGGCGGGCGTCAGCATCCTGACGGGCGGCATTGCGAACCATTACCCCATCGAGCCCTGGGTCACGCGCCACACCCTGGCCGTTCCCCCGGCCAGCCTGGAGGACCCCGTGTCCGACCTGGATGCCGTGCAACGCATCTGGGCGCGCGAGGGCCGGGGTGGCTTGCGGCCCACGCTGCGGGCCATGCGCGCCTTGCCTGCTGCGCTGCGCGACAGGGGGGGCGAGATCACGCTTGTTCAGGTGGATGGCGAGCTGGTTGACATCATCCCCGGGCCGCCCACGGGCTGCCTGCTGGGGATCGCCTTTGATGTGGGCACAACGACCGTCGTGGGCTATTTGTTGGACTTGGAGAGCGGGCAAGAGCTGGCCGTGGCCTCAGAGCTGAACCCCCAGACCCGCTTCGGCGACGATGTGGTCTCGCGCATCCAGTACGCCGGAGAGCGCCCCCAGGGCCTGGATGAGCTGCAACGGGAGATCGTCGGCGCTTTGGGCCGCATCATCCGCGAGACGACGGCCCAGGCCGAGGCCCGCCCCGCTGACGTGCTGGCCGTCACCATCGCAGGCAACACTACCATGCAACATCTGCTGCTGGGCGTCAGCCCGGCGCACCTGGCCCAGGCGCCCTATGTGCCCGCCATCACCCAGGCGGTGAGCCTGCGGGCGGGCGAACTGGGTCTGGACGCCCATCCGGACGCCCATGTGTGGGTGATGCCCAGCATCGCTGGCTGGGTGGGCGGCGACACGGTGGGGGTGCTGCTGGCCACGGGCATCTGTGAGCAAGACGAGCTGGCCCTGGCGATAGATATCGGCACCAACGGCGAGATGGCCCTGGGCTCGCGCCAGCGGCTGATCACCTGCTCCACGGCGGCAGGGCCCGCCTTTGAGGGCGCCCACATCTCTTGCGGGATGAGGGCCGCCGATGGCGCCATTGACGCCGTGCAGATTGACCACGCCGTGCGCTGGAGCGCCATCGGCGGGAGCGCCCCGCGCGGCATCTGCGGCTCGGGCCTGGTGGACGCCATCGCCGAGCTGTTGCGGGTGGGCGTCATAGACCCGCGCGGCAAGCTGCTAGAGCCCGCCGCCGTCAGCGCAGCGGGCTATTCGGCTCTGGCGGAGCAGATCCGGGGCGAGGGGCGCCATCGGGCGTTCGTCATTGCGCCAGGGGTGCAGCTCGGCCAGCGCGATATCCGCGAGCTGCAACTGGCCAAGGGCGCCATCCGCTCGGGGATCGAGATCCTGATGAAGGAGCTGGGCGTGGGGGCGGCGGATGTGCGCAAGGTGTACCTGGCGGGGGCCTTTGGCAACTATATCCGCCCCGAAAGCGCCGTGGCCATCGGGTTGATGCCGCGCTTTCGCAACGCCGAGCTGACGCCGGTGGGCAACGCCGCCGGATCGGGCGCCAAGATGGCGTTGCTTTCACGCGCGGCCCGCGCCCGCGCCGCTGCGCTGCCCGCTCAGGTCGAGTATCTGGAGCTATCGGGCCGCCCCGATTTCCAGGAGCAATTCGCCGAGGCGATGCTGTTCTAGCCAAAGCGGCGCGCCGAGTCCTGGGCAGATCGGGCAGGTCTTGCCTCCGCACAGACTAGAGCCGCCTGCGGCGGCAGGCGGGCGAGACGCCCGCCCTCCAAGGGTCTCTGCCGATACGCTCGCATCGTCTGTGGGGCTGGAGCGCTTTGCTGACCAGTGTTTTTTTGCCGACCGCCGGCTCTGTGCTATGATTTGGCCGTTGCAGCCGTGCAGCGGCCCCTTGTATGGCTCTAGAGGAAGAGACTCTGCCGGGACCGGCAGAGTCTCTTGGTTTTCAGGCATAAAACAGGTGACGAGTTGACTGACGACGCATATCGGCGCTACCTGCTCAAACACGAGAACTGGAACTTTTGGGTCAACGTACTGGACTTGACCTTCTATAACCTGGCCATGAGCTTTATCTATGGGGCCACGGTGCTCTCGCTCTATGCCAGCTATCTGACCGATTCGGCCATCCTGATCGGTCTGATCCCGGCGGTGCAGGGCGTCATGTTCTTGTTGCCCCAGTTGCTCATGGCCCAGCGCACCCAGGCCCTGGCGCGCAAGAAACCGCTGGTGGTGCGCATCAGCGTCCTGGAGCGCCTGCCCTATCTGGTGGTGGGCCTCGCCATCCTGCTCTGGCCCGGGGCGCCCCGCCCGCTGGCCTATCTGGTGCTGATCCTTTCCTTGGTGACCGCCACAGGGGCCGGGGGCCTGGCGGGACCCGCTTGGAAGACCATGCTGGCCAAAGTGGTGCCGGTGCAACGCCGGGGCAGGCTGTTCGGCGTCAGCAGCGCCCTGGGCGGCCTGCTGGGTCTGGCGGGGGCGGCGGCCTCGCGCCATGTGCTGGCCAGCTATGCCTACCCGACCTCCTTTGCCATCTGTTTCCTGCTCTGTTTCCTCTTCCAGCTCTGTTCCTATACGGCCCTGTGCCTCAACCGGGAGCCTGCCCGCGAGCCCGAGGCGGCAGCGGCCTCGCCGCGCGCCTATTGGCGGCAGTTGCCAGGCATCCTGCGCCGCAACGCCAACTTTCGCCGCTACCTGTTTGGCTATGCGCTGTTGACCCTGGGCGCCATGGGCACCGCGCTCTATATCGTCTATGCGCGGCGCACGTTGCAGATCACCGATGCCTTTGCCGCCAACTTGACCATGGCCGCCCTGCTGGGGCAGATCATCAGCACGCCGTTGGTGGGCCGCCTGGCCGATCTGCGGGGCAACAAGTGGCTGATGGAGCTGGGCGCGCTGTTGGGCGCGGGCGCCGTGCTGCTGATCCTGCTGGCCCGCTCGCCCCTGGCGCTTTACCCTGCCTTTGTGCTGGTCAACGCCGCCGCCGCCACCATCCACCTGGCCTCGATGGGGATCACCATGGAGTTCTGCACCGAGGACGAGCTGCCCACCTTTACGGCGCTGGCGGGCACCCTCTCGGGCATCCCTGTGTTGGTGGCGCCCCTGCTGGGCGGCTGGCTGGCCGATACGGCAGGCTTTGGGGCGCTGTTTGGCGTCGGCATCGCCTTTTTCGCCGCCGGCTGGGGCATGATGCGCTGGGGCGTGCGCGAACCACGCCATGAAGCACGGGCCACGCAGGCCCAAGGGACAACTGTCGAGCTTGCGGAAGGATGACGGGAATGACGGAGCGGATGAGCGAGAGCCAACGAGAGCAGAGCGCGGCCCAGGCCTATATCCAGGCCAACCAGCGCTGGAACTTTGGCGTGAACCTGCTGGTTTCGGCCTTTTGGCAGTTTGCCAACAGTTTCATCTTTGGCGCGACGGTGCTGGCCCTCTATGCCAGCTACCTGACCGACACGGCGGTGCTGATCGGGCTGATCCCGGCGGTGCAGAATGCCATGTTCTTTTTTCCCCAGCTCCTGCTAGCCCGCAAGGCCCAGACCCTGGCCCGCGCCAAGCCTTATGTGATCCGCCTGAGCCTGTTCGAGCGGCTGCCCTACCTGGCGGTGGCGCTCTCGATCCTGCTGTGGCCCGGCGCGCCGCGCGGCGCGGCCTATGCCATCCTGGGCCTCTCGTTGATCGTGGCGATGGGCAGCGGCGGATTGGTGAACCCGGCCTGGAAGAGCCTGATCGCCAAGGTGATCCCGCTGCGGCGGCGCGGCCTGCTTTTTGGCCTGAGCAACGCCCTGGGTGGGCTGCTGGGCATGGGCGGCGCGGCCATCTCGCGCCAGGTCTTTTCCCGCTATGACTATCCCTACTCCTTTGGGATCGCCTTTCTCCTCTGCGGGATCGTCCAACTGATCTCTTGGGGGCTGATGGCGCTGAACCGCGAGCCGACCGTCCAGCCAACAGAGCTTCCACCGCCCAGCAGAGAGTATTGGCGCCGCCTGCCGCGCCTGTTGCGTGAGGACCGCAACTTTGTGCGGTTCCTGATCGCCCGCAATCTGATGATCCTGGGCGGCATGGGCATGTCGTTCTATATCGTCTATGCCCGCTGGGCGTTCAACATCTCGGACGCCTTTGCCGCCAACCTGACGATGGCCGCCCTGATCGGCCAAACGGTGGCCACGCCTCTGTTGGGCATCTTTGCCGACCGCCGGGGCAACAAGCTCCTGGCAGAGCTGGGGGGGCTGTTCCTGGTGCTCGCCCTGGGGCTGATCCTGGTTGTCCGGAGCGAGAATTGGCTCTATGCCGTGTTCATGCTGGCCAATATCTCCATGTCCGCAGGCATGATCTCGGGCATCAACATCAGCATGGAGTTTGGCCCGCCCGCCGAGATGCCCACCTACTCGGCGTTGGCCAGCACCGTCAACGCCATTCCGATCCTGGCGGCGCCGCTGATGGGCGGTTGGCTGGTGGATGCATGGGGTTACCAGTCCATGTTCCTTTTGGCGGTGGGGTTCAGCCTGGTGGGCATTGGCTATATGCACGTTCTGGTGCGCGACCCGCGTCGCGAGGCCGAGGCCCACGCCAGGGTGGGATAGCGACCTCGCCCAGAACAAGGCGCGAAGCTGGTCGCAGCGAATCTCGGCCCACATGGCGTAGCCGAACCGCCTTCACCCCAACCCCTCTCCCGCGCGCGGGAGAGGGGCGCCAAAACGCCCTCTGTGCGTCAAGAACGTAGGATGAGGGCCGTTCAACCCAGGGGCGCCTCGGTGCGCTGGCCCAGCGCGGCCCGCAGCGTGCGCGATAGCTCTAGAAAGCGGGGCGTATAGAGGTCGTCGGTGGAACGGGGACGGGGCAGGTCAATCTCCACCTGGCGCTCGATGCGGCCCGGCCTGGGCGACATGACCAGCACCCGATCCGACAAAAAGATCGCCTCCTGGATGCTATGGGTAACCATGATCACCGTTTTGCGGCGGGCCTGCCAGATGCGCAGCAGCTCCCAGTTCAGTTGCTCGCGGGTGAGGGCGTCCAGCGCGCCAAAGGGCTCGTCCAGCAGCAGCACGTCGGGGTCATAGACCAGCTCGCGCGCCAGGGCCACCCTTTGGCGCATGCCCCCCGAGAGGTCGCGCGGCAGCGCCTCGGCAAACTCGCCCAGCCCCACCAGCTCCAGCATGGCCCTGGCGCGCCCCTCCGCCTCGTCGCGGGGGACGCGCTGGATCTCGAGGGGCAGGCGCACATTGGCCAGCGCCGTGCGCCAGGGCATCAGGTTGTGATGTTGAAAGACAAAGCCGATGCGCTGCTGGGGGCCGTCCAGCGGCTGGCCATCCAGCAACACCTGGCCGCCCGTGGGGGCCACCAGCCCCCCAAGGATGCGCAGCAAGGTGGACTTGCCGCAGCCCGAGGGCCCGATGAGGCAGATGAACTCGTTGGGCAACACCTCAAAGGTGGCCTCCTCCAACACCTCCAGGCTGCTCTCCGCTGCCTGGAAGGTCATCTGCAATTGCCGGGCGGCCAGGATTGGGCGTTCGGTCATGGCGTCACAAAGGCGTTGGTGTAAAGCGTCTCCGGCGCCAGGTCGGTGGTGATCAGACCCAGGCTCCGCAACAGCGCCACCGAGTCGGCCCAGGCAGCCGGGTCGTTATAGCCCAGCGGCTCGGCGCTCCAATAGCGCAGGCACTCTTCTAGCACGGCGCGCTGCAACACGGCGGATTGGTCGTCCATCTCGGGGATGTACTGGCGGGTGATGGCAAAGGCGGCGTCGGGGTCGGCCAGGGTGGCCTGGATACCTTGCACAAAAGCCGTCGCCATGCGCTGGGCCAGATCGGGCTCCTGGGCGATGGTCTGGTCGTTGGTGATCAGGCCATTGGAGACCAACCGGGTATACTCGTCCAGGTAGAACACGTTGAGCTCATAGCCCAACTGGCGCAATTGCACCGGCTCGTTGAGGGCATAAGAGACCACGGCATCCACCCGCTTCTCCGTCAGGCTGGCCACCTGGGTATAGCCAATGACCTGCAGGTCTACGCTCTCGCGGGGGATGCCCGCGCCATCGAGAAAGGCCAGCCAGCCGATATAGCTGGCCCCCTCCAGGGCGGGGATGCCCACCCGCTTGCCGATCAGGTCTTGGGGCGCCTGGATGCCGCTCTCGGCCAGCGAGACGACGCAGACGGGAAAGCGACGGTACCAGCTCGCGGCATAGGTAACGGGCAGGCCGTTGGCCCGCGCCAGCACTACCTGATCGCCGCTGGCGATGGCAAAGTTGACATTGCCGGTGGCCAGGCGTTGCAGCAGGTCCGTCTCCATGCCATAGTCCAGCACGATCTCTAGCCCCTGCTCGGCAAAGTAGCCCCGCTCCAGGGCGACATAGACCGGCGTGAACTGGACGTTGGGGATGAAACCCATGGCCAGGGTGATCTTTTCCGCCCCCACGGGCTCGGTCTTGGCGCAGGCCGCCAGACCCGCCAGAACGAACAGAACGAGGATAGCAAACAGCAGACGACGTTTCATCATGGGCTCCTTTTTGCCAGGGACATCAGGATTCCTTCCAGCGCCAGCGCAGCAGCCGGCTCTCTAAAAGGGAAACCAGCAGGTAGAGGATCAGGGCGATGGCCATGAGGGTGAACAGCGCCACAAACATCAGGGGCGTATCGAACAGGCCACGGGCCAGGTTCACCATAAAGCCCAGGCCCCGGTCGGCCCCCACGAACTCGCTGACCACGGCGCCGATCACCGAGAGGGTGACGCCGATCTTGAGGCCGCCCAGCAGCACGGGCAGGGCGGCGGGCAGCTCGAGCAGGCGCAGGGTCTGCCAGCGGGTGGCTCGCAGCGAGCGCATCAGCTCCACCAGCTCGGCATCTACGCTACGGATGCCTACGATGGTATTGATCAGCACGGGGAAAAAGAGGGTCAGGGCGCAGACCAGGACCTTGGAGAGGTGCCCGCCGCCGAACCAGATCACCAGCAGCGGCGCCAGGGCCACGATGGGGATGGCCTGGGAGGCCGCCAGGTAAGGCGCCAGCAGCCGCTCGACGGTGCGCGACTTGGCCAGGGCATAGCCCAGGAGCACGGCCACCGAGAGGCCCAGGGCCAGCCCGCCGAACACCTCTTGCAGGGTGACGCGGGTGTGCAGCAGCAGGCTGCCGTCTTGCAGGGCCACCAGGCCACGCTGCCACACCAGGCGCGGCGTCGGCAGGATGAAGGCGGGATAGCGCCCCAGGGTTACGATCAACTCCCAGAGGCCCAGAAACGCCAGCAGCACCACCGGCGCCAGCAAGTGCTCCAGGCGCAGGCGCGGGCCATTGGCCGGTTTCGAGGGCGTATAGGCTCGGATGCGCTCAAAGGCTGCCAAAAGAAAAACCCCCCGTGCCGAATAGCAACGGGGCGTTGAAAAAAGGCTTGTGTAGCCTTGCTGTTGCCTTCTCTCATCCGGACTGTACCGTCGGCTCCGGAATTGCACCGGATCTACCATTGCTGGCTCGCGGGCTCGGCAGCCAAGACTGCCATACCGCCGGTCGGGAATTGACGTATGTCTCACCCTGCCCCGAAGGCTATTCATTTGTGATCGGGGGCATTGTAGGCCAAAGGTGGCGGGGCGTCAAACCGTTCGGGGCAGCCGCGCAGGCAGCCCTGCCCCCGGGCTGGCGCTCCTGCCAGGGTTGCGGCTATACTGCCCCAGCAGTGACGCCCACACGAGGAGTTGGCCATGAATTTCATCTTTTTCTACCCCGACGAGATGCGCGCCGAGAGCGTCTCCTGCTACGGGCACCCCCTGGTGCGGATGCCCCACTATGACCGCGTGGCCGCCGAGGGCGTGCGCTTTGACCAGTGCCATGTGCAGCACACCGTCTGCTCGCCCTCGCGCTGTAGCCTGATGACCGGCTGGTATCCCCACGTGGCGGGGCACCGCACATTGTGGAACCTGCTGCGGCCCGAGGAGCCCAGCCTGTTCGGCTATCTGCACGAGGCGGGCTATACCATCCGCTGGTGCGGCAAGAACGATCTGTACGCGCCCGAGGCCATGCGCGCCAACGTGGATGCCTGGTCGCAGGCGGGCGGCGGACACGCGGGCGAGAATCGCTACACCCCCGAGGACGAGGCTTACTATGCCTTTCTGCATCAACCCTTTTCCGGCGGGCTGCACGAGACGGGCGACATGCGCGATGTGCAGAGCGGGATCGAGTTCCTGCGCGCGCGGCGCCCCGGCGACCCGCCCTTTTGCCTCTATCTGCCCTTGAGCATGCCACACCCGCCCTATGGCGCGCCGGAGCCGTTCCACAGCATGTATGCGCCCGAGGAGGTGCCCCCGCTGCGGCCCGCCGGGCTGGAGGGCGCGCCCGATTTCCATCGCCTGATCCGCCAGTACCGCCGCCTCAACGAACTGGACGAATCCCTCTTTCGCCAGATGCAGGCCATCTATCTGGGCATGAACAGCTATGTGGATTGGATGCTGGGCCAACTGCTGGACGCCCTCGAGACCACGGGGCTGGATCAAGAGACCACCCTGATCGTCTCGGCGGACCACGGCGATTGGGCGGGGGACTATGGCCTGGTGGAAAAGTGGCCCACCGGCCTGGATGACACGCTGACCCGGGTGCCGCTGTTGATCCGCGCGCCGGGCGGAGCGGCGGGCCACGTGGTGCGCGAGCCGGTGGAGGCGTTCGACATCATGGCTACGGTGCTAGAGCTGGCGGGGATCGAGGCGCGCCACACCCACTTTAGCCGGTCGCTGGCGGCCCAATTGCGGGGCGCGCCGGGCGATCTTGAGCGGGCCGTGTATGCAGAGGGCGGCTATGACCCCCACGAGCCCCTGGCATTTGAGGGGCGCCCCGAGAGCGGCGGCCTGTTCCGGGATGCGACGCACATCTATTACCCCAAGGGCCTGCAGCAGCAGGAGCATCCGGAGAGCGTCTGCCGCTCGGCCATGCTGCGCACCATGGAGCACAAGCTGATCCGCCGCACGTCGGGCGCCCACGAGCTGTACGACTTGCGAGCCGACCCGCTTGAGCTGCACAATCGCTACGGCGACCCCGCCCTGGCCGATGTGCGCCAGGCGCTGGAGCAGCGCATGCTGGATTGGTACGTGCATACGTCGGACGTGGTGCTGTTCGAGCACCCGCGCGGCCTGCCGGAGCAGTAGGGGGGCTCCTGGGAGCGCGGAGTTGTACTCCGCGCGCTCCACATGTTCCGAAATGCAAGTGCCAAGGCGTATCCCACGGAGAGCACAATGACCCAGAGCGCCGATACGCGCCGGGGCCTGTATGGCCTACAACTGGATCGCCCGCCTTTTCGGGGGCTTGTGCCGCGAGAGCAGGCAGCGCTGCTGCGCTCCTGGGGCGTGAATGCCGTGTTCGGCGGCTATGCCGAGCCCGCCTTTGCCGAGGCCGCCCGCGAGGCGGGGATCAAGCTCTATGCCGAGTTCGCCTGTTTCGCCGGGGCTGGTTGGTGGGAAAGGCTGCCCGATTGCCGGCCCATCACCGCCACAGGCGAGGCGCTGGCCCCGGAGGAGGGCTACCACGGCGTCAACCCCAGCCACCCCGTGGTGCGCCAGGAGCGCCTAGAGGCCCTGGGTGCGCTCTTGCGGGCCCACCCGCTGGATGGCGTCTGGCTGGATTTCATCCGCTGGCCCTGCCATTGGGAGACGCCCGCGCCCCGCTTGGAACAGACCTCGTTCGATGCCGACACGGTGCGGCGTTTTGCCCGAGATCGGGGGTTGGCGCTGGACGTGGGCGCCCCGGCCCAGAGCGCCGCGCTCTTGTGGGCGCGCCATCGCGATGAGTGGCGCGCCTGGCGTTGCGAGCGGATCACGGACTGGGTGGCCCAGGCCCGGCAGGCGTTGGATGCCGTACGCCCCGGCGCCGAGTTGGGCTTCTTTGCCGTGCCCTGGCAGCCCGCCGAGCGCGGCGGCGCCCTGATCGAGGTGCTGGGCCAGGATCACGCTGCCCTGGCGCCCTATGTGGACCTGTTCTCGCCCATGGTCTACCATGCCATGTGCGGCCAACCGGTGAGCTGGATCGCCGAGGTGGTGCGCGAACTGGCCGCGCGCACGGGCCGCCCCGTGTGGCCCATCCTCCAATCGGTGGATCACCCCCGGCCCCTGCCCGCCGGCGAATACGAGCGGGCCCTGGCCGCCGCCCTGGGCTGCCCCGCTTCGGCGGGGGCGCTGGTGTTCACCCTGGAGGCGGCGCTGACCCCGGACAAGCTGGCCGCCACCCGGCGACAGTTCGGGGGACGCTAGCTCTCCGGTTGCTCCGGCGCGTCCAGCAGCTCGATGGGGCTGCCGGGGCGCACCACGCCGGGCTCCAGGATCTTGACGAAAATGCCCTCGCGGGGCATGACGCAATCGCCCGCCAGCCGGTAGATGGCGCAGTGGTCGTGGCATTCCTTGCCGATCTGGGTCACCTCGGCCAGGGCGTCGCCAAGGCGCATGCGCGTTCCGATGGGCAGCTCATAGAGCACTAACCCCTCGGTGGTAATGTTCTCGGCAAAGCTACCCGGCTTGACCTTGAGCCCCGCCGCCTGCATCTTGGCGATGCTCTCGATGGCCAGCAGCGAGACCTGGCGATGCCACTCGCCCGCGTGGGCGTCGCCCTCCAGCCCCCAGTTTTCCCGCAGGCTGCCCTCCTCGATCTGGCGCTTGGGGATGCCCGTCCGATCGCTAATGCACACGGCCACGACGCGTCCGTTGGTTTCCATGCTCTTACTCCAGAATGATATCGCCGCTCTTGCCGCCGGTTTTGCGCTGCAAGCGGATCTCGCCGATGCGCATGCGGCGGTCTACGGCCTTGCACATGTCATAGATGGCCAGCGCCGCCACGCTGACGGCGGTGAGGGCCTCCATCTCGACGCCGGTGGGCCCCGTGCAGCGGGCCGTCGCCCTGATCTCGACCGTCGAGCGCTCGGCGTCCAGGGTAAACTCGATGGCCAGATGGGTCAGCGGCAGCGGATGGCACAGGGGGATCAGATCGGGCGTGCGCTTGGCCGCCATGATGCCCGCCACCCGCGCCACCGCCAGCACATCGCCCTTGGGCAGCCCGCCCTCCTGGATCAGCGCCAACGTCTCGGGGGCCATGCGCACCTCGCCCGCCGCGATGGCCTCGCGCTGGGTGTCGGCCTTGTCCGAAATGTCCACCATGCGGGCCTTGCCCTGGGCGTCCAGGTGGGTCAGTTCCATGCTCAGCCTCCGATCTGGGACATGCGGTGCTCGGTGGTGGTTAGCGCCCCTTCCAGGTGGTGGCCATCGGGCTTGGCCGCGATGACATTCCCCCACAGGGCGCGCAGCGCCGCATCATCGGCGCCCGCCCGCAGCGGGCCGCGCAGGTCGTACTCGCGGTCGCTGAACAGGCAGGGCACCAAGCGGCCATCCGAGGTCAGGCGCAGCCGGTTGCAGAAGCCACAAAAGTGCTCGCTCAGGGCGCTGATGAAGCCGATGGTGCCCTGGGCGCCCGGCAGCTGCCAGGTGCGGGCCGGGCCATGGGTCTCGATCTCGGCGGGCGCGAGTTCTCCCAGCGCCGCCACGATCCGGGCGCGGGTCTCGTCCGAGGAGACATAGTCGCGGCGGGCCTGCTCGGCGTGCTCGCCCAGGGGCATGAACTCGATGAAACGCACGTGCCAGGGCCGCTCCAGGGTCATGCGGGCGAAATCTACCGCCTCGTCGTCATTTAGGCCCCGGGCCACCACATTGTTGATCTTGACGGGCGCGAGGCCCGCCGCCAGGGCCGCCTCGATGCCCGCCAGGGCGTCCTCCAGGCGGCCTCGCCGGGTGATGGCGGTATAGCGCTCGGGGCGCAGGGTGTCCAGGCTGATGTTGACCCGATCCAGTCCCGCCTGGGCCAGCTCGTGGGCCAGGGGGGCCAGGGCGATGCCGTTGGTGGTCAGGGTCAGCGTCTCGATGCCGGGGATCTGGCGCAGCATGCCCACCAGCTCGATCACGCCCTTGCGCACCAGCGGCTCGCCGCCGGTCAGGCGCAGGTGGCGGATGCCCAGGCCCGCCCCGATGCGCACCAGCCGCGCGATCTCTTCAAAGCGCAGCACGTCCTCATGGCGCAGGGGCGTGATGCCCTCCTCCGGCATGCAGTAGATGCAGCGCAGGTTGCACCGATCGGTGATCGAGATGCGCAGGTAATCAATCCGTCTGTGGTAGCTATCCATCATAGAGGCCAGGTAACTCCTCGCTCTCGGGCTCGTGGATCAGGATGGCCCGCACTTGCGCGCCTTCGGGCAGGTTGCCCACTCCTTGGGGGATGCAGAGCAGCGCGTCGGCCCCCACCAGGGAGAGCAACCGGCTGGACGACTGGGAGCCCGTGGTGACCGCCCACCACCCGCCATCCTCATATTGCAGCCGGGCGCGGTGAAACTCGAGGCGCTCGGGATCGTGGCGCACGGGCTGGCGCAACCGCACCTCGCGCTCGGGCCGGTGGCGCGCCCGCAGGTTGGCCATCTCGCGCAGCATGGGCCGCACCACCATCTCGAACCCCACCAGGGTCGAGACGGGGTTGCCCGGCAGTCCGAGCACCGGGGTGCTTTGCACTGGCGTACTCTGTACGCTGGCAAAGGTCAGCGGCTTGCCCGGCTGGATGGCCACCCTGCCAAAGTGGACGACACCCAGCTCCTCCAGCACCGGCTTGACCAGGTCACGGGTGCCCATCGAGACGCCGCCAGTGGTGAGCACCAGGTCGGCCTGGGGCGCAGCGGCCAGGAGCGCCTGGCGCAGGGCGTCACGGGTGTCGGCGATGCGGGGCATACGGATCGGCTCGCAGCCGATGCTGCGCACGGCCGCCATCAGGATGTACGAGTTGCTATCGCGGATCTGGCCGGGGGCCAGGGGCTGGCCCTGGCCCACCAGCTCGTCGCCGGTGGCCAGGATCGCCACCCGGGGCCGGGGGTAGACACTCGGCTGTGAGATGCCCAGGCTGGCCAGCAGCCCGATCTCGGCGGGCCCCAGGGCCGTCCCTTCGGGGAGGGCGCGCTGCCCGGCGGCCAGGTCGGCCCCCACGGGACGCACGTTGCGGCCCGGCTCCAGCGCCGCCTGGGCCTGCATCCAGCCGTCCCGCTCCTCGGTCAGCTCGACGGGGATCACGGCGTCGGCGCCGGTGGGCAGGGGCGCGCCGGTCATGATGCGCACGCAGGTCCCGGCCTCCACGGCCACATCCAGTACGCGGCCCGCCTCCTGCTCGGCCAGGACGCGGCGCGGCGCCACGCCATCGGCGGCGCGGATGGCATAGCCATCCATCGTGGAGGCGGCAAAGGGCGGGTGCGGTCCCTCGGCGCGCACCTCCTCGGCCAGGGCCAGCCCCAGGGCGTCATCCAGCGCGACGCGCCGGGGCGCCAGGGGCCCGATCTGCTGCCATACGATGGCCATAGCCTGCTCAAAGGGGATCATGGGATAGGGGCTGTGGGTGGCGAACTCGTTCATGCCGACCAGAACTCCCCGGGGTGCAGCAGGATCACGTCCACGAGGCTGTCGGCGGCCAGGTGGTCGCACGTCTCGGGGATCACGGCCAGGCCATCGGCGACGACCATCGAAGTCAGGATGCCCGATCCCTGGTCGCCGGTGAGCCGGGCAGTAAGCCCCTTGGCTTCCTGGGCCAGGTGCACCCGCAGATAGTGGCGGCGGCCGTCCTTGCGGCGGATCGCCTCCGCCAGGCGGGCCTGCACGGTGGGCAGCTCCCAGGCGCGACGGCCCAGCATCTTGTGCACGGCGGGGCGCCCAAAGAGCATAAAGCTGAGCATGGCCGCCACCGGGTTGCCGGGCAGCGCCAGCAGGGGGATGCCCCGCAGCAGGCCAAAGGCCATGGGCTTGCCCGGCTTCATGTTCACCCACCAAAAATCAATGGCCCCCTCGGAGGCCAGCACCTCTTTGACCAGGTCGAAATCGCCCACCGAGACGCCGCCGGAGGTGACGATCAGGTCCGCCCCCAGCGCCACCGCGCGGCGCAGGCGCTCCACCAGGGAATCGGCGCGGTCGGGGGCCACCTCCAACACCAGGGGCTCGCCGCCCGCCTCTAGCACCTGGGCGGCGTTGGCATAGCTGTTGATGTTGCGGATCTTGCCCGGCGCCGGCGGCGCATCCAGGGGCAGGATCTCGTCGCCGGTGGCCAGCACCGCTACCCTGGGACGACGATACACGCGTGCCTGGGCCTGCCCCACGGAGGCCAGCATCCCGATCTCGGCGGGGCCCAGGGCTTGCCCCGCGCTCAGGACGACGCTCCCCGGCTGCACATCCTCGCCCGCCAGGCGCACATTGCTGCCCGCCCTGGGCGCGCGCCGAATGACGACCCAATCCCCCTCGGCGCCGCCATCGGCGCCGCCTTTGGCGTCGGTATCCTCAAAGCGCACGACGGTATCGGCGCCGGCGGGCATGGGCGCGCCGGTCATAATGCGCAGCGCCTGGCCCGGCCGGAGCGTTCCCTCCCACACGGCGCCCGCCGCCACATAGCCGATCACCGGCAGCCGGGGCGCCTCGCCCATCAGGTCGGCATGGCGCACGGCATAGCCATCCATGGCCGAGTTGTTATGGGGTGGGATGGGCGCATCGGCTAGGACATCCTGGCAGAGCACGCGCCCCAGGGCCTCCAGGATGGGGACGCCCTCGGCCTCCAGGGGGCGCACATGTTCCAGAATGCGCGCCCGGGCCTCCTCCACGCTCAGGGTCGGGTAGGCGTCACGCGTGGCCATGTTCGTGGCCTCCATGCTCCAGGTTCACCCCCTGGGCCATTTGCAGCGCGTGGGCCAGCACCGGCTCCAGGATGGCCATGCCATCGCGCACGGCGCCGGTGCTCCCGGCCAGGTTGATGATCAGGCATTGGCCGCGCAGGCCCGCCACACCCCGGCTGAGCACGGCGCGGGGCGTCTGCTGGTAGCCCTGCCAGCGCAGCAACTCGGCCAGGCCGGGCATCTCGCGGTCAATGGCCGCCAGGGTAGCCTCGGGGGTGCGGTCGCGGGAGGCTGCGCCGGTGCCGCCGGTGGTGATGATCAGGTCCACCTGGCCGCCATCGGCCAGCTTTTGCAGGGCGGCGGTGATCTGCGGGGGCTCGTCGGGCAGCAGCAACTGGGCCACCACGGCAGCGCCCATGCTCTCCAGAGCCTGGGCCACCAGGGGGCCGCTGCGGTCCTCGCGCTCGCCGCGCGAGCCCTTGTCGCTGATGGTGATGACGGCTGCCTGAAAACGCATGATCCCTCCCGGAACGCAAAAAACCGGCGCTCAATAGGAGAACGCCGGTACGCATACGGACCGCGCGAGGTTCTCCTTTCCGAATACGGGGGGCAAGGCCGTTTCCAACCTTACCGTTGGCCGCGGGTGGCGGCATCACGATCGCAGGCCCTGGGCTCGCGCCGGTAGGCGATGCGATTCGGAGAAACACTGCTGTTCAGTTGTCTGACGGGGGCATTATAGCACGTTCTGGGGGAAATGCCTACCCGTTGCGATAGCCGTCCAGGGCCTTTTCATTGTCGGCATTATGTACAGATCCCCTCACGGCGAGAGACGCTCTCGGTGCTCTGTGAGGGCGACGGGCCGCAGCAAAGCAAAAGCAGCTCGCTTTACCATAACCGAGACTTTGACAAAGCCCTGAAAAAGGCGCGTTGTTCTTGACAAACCCGCGATTCTCGACTAGAATGCCCTGTGTAAAGACGTCGAGTGGGAAGAGTACCTGCCGGAGCGGGATCCAGAGAGCCGGGGCAAGGTGAGAGCCCGGTATCAGCGCAGGCAGCGAATGGGCCCAGGAGTCGCCTCGTCGAAGTAACGAGTAGACGAGGACGGAGTCGCCACCGTTATCAGGGCGAGGATATCGGACCCGGTCGGCGCACGACGGGGGTCCCGTATCTGCAAGAGTGGGGCTGGCACAGATATCCGCCATCACGGCGGATTTTGTCGTTTCTGGGCCAGGCCAAGTAGGGTGGTACCACGGGAGTCGAGGCTCTCGTCCCTTTTTGGGACGGGGCCTTTTTTTGTTGCACAAGGCACCGACTCGTACACCTTGTCGTTGTTCCGTTCTGTTGCATCCGCTAGCAAAGGAGAAGAACGCCATGCAAAGCCAGTACCTGCTCAACCAGTCCGATCTGCCGACCCAGTGGTACAACGTGGCCCCTGACCTGCCCGAGCCGCTGCCGCCCACACTGCACCCCCAGACCCTCAAGCCGGTCGGCCCCGCGGACCTGGAGCCCCTCTTCCCGATGGAGCTGATCCTGCAAGAGGTGAGCCAAGAACGCTACATTGACATCCCCCACGAGGTGCGGGAGATCTTGCAGCTCTGGCGGCCCACGCCCCTGCTGCGCGCCGTGCGCCTGGAAAAGGCCCTTGGCACGCCCGCCAAGATCTTTTACAAGTACGAGGGCACCAGCCCCACAGGCAGCCACAAGCCCAATACGGCCGTCGCCCAGGCGTTCTACAACAAGGCCGCTGGTGTGCGGCGGCTGACCACGGAGACGGGCGCGGGCCAGTGGGGCTCGGCGCTCTCGATGGCCTGCAACTTTTTCGGTTTGCAGTGCAAAGTGTATATGGTGCGCGTCAGCTATGAACAAAAGCCGGGGCGCCGCTCGATCATCCGCCTATTTGGGGGCGAGGTCACGCCCAGCCCTAGCATGGAGACCGCGTCCGGCCGGGCGATCCTGGCCCAGGACCCCAACTCGCCCGGCAGCCTGGGCATGGCCATCAGCGAGGCGGTCGAGGTGGCGGCCCAGAACGCCGATACCAAGTACTCCTTGGGCAGCGTGCTAAACCATGTGCTGCTGCACCAGACCATCATCGGCCAGGAGACCATCAAGCAGATGGAAATGGCCGGCTTTGAGCCGGACGTGGTGATCGGTTGCGTGGGCGGCGGCTCGAACTTTGGCGGCATCGCATTGCCTTTCCTGCAGCGCAATATCAGGGATGGCGCCAACACGCGGCTGCTGGCCGTCGAGCCGATGGCCTGCCCGACCCTGACCAAGGGCCCCTATGCCTTTGACTATGGCGATACGGCCAAGATGGCGCCGGTAGTCAAGATGAACACCCTGGGCCATGACTTTGTGCCGGCGGGCATCCATGCGGGCGGCCTACGCTACCACGGCGTGGCCCCCATCCTGGCGCTGCTCCACGAGCACAAGCTGATCGAGTCCGTCGCCTACTTCCAGATCCCGGTCTTTGAGGCGGCGGCCATGTTCACCCGGTCGGAGGGCATCATCCCCGCGCCCGAATCGGCCCATGCCATCCGCGCCGCCATTGACGAGGCGCTGGACGCCAAGGCCAAGGGTGAGGAACGGGTGATCGTGTTCGAGCTGAGCGGCCACGGCTACCTGGACCTCTCGTCCTACGACTCGTATCTGGCGGGCAAGCTGGAAGACTATGCCTATCCGGAGGAAAAGATCGCCGAGTCGTTGGCCAAGCTGCCCCAGGTCAACCTGTAGCGCGCAAAAACGGGGGCTGCGACAGGAGAACTCCTTGCCGCAGCCCCCGTATGGCTAGTAGACGCCGGGGGGATCGGCGGGGTAGGGCGGCAGCCCCTGCATGGCTGCCCAGGCGGACATGGCCTCGGCCACCACAAAGAGCGAGCCGGTGACCAACACCAGATCGCGGGGCCCCGCCTGCGCCACGGCCAGCCGCAGCGCCGACTCGATGGTGGCGCAGATCTCGACCGAGTAGCCCAACTCCTGGCCCAGGTCTCGCAGCATCTCGGGCGAGGCCGACTTGGGGTGATGCGCAGCCGTCACACAGGCATGGGCTGCCTGGGGCAGCAACAATTCCAGCATGGCCCCCGGACGGTGGACATTGCCCGCGCCAAAGATCAGCCGGATGCGTTCATACGCAAAATACGAGGGCAACGAGGCGAGCAACTGGCTGATGGAATAGGGGTTGTGGGCGCCATCCACCACCACCAAAGGATCGCGGCTCAGCGCCTGCATGCGTCCGGGCCAGCGCACCTGGGCCAACCCCTGGCGCACCGCCCCCTCGGGGAGCGCGATCCCCTGCTCCCGCAGCGTCTCGATGCCGGCCACCGCCGTGCAGGCATTCTCCAACTGGAACTTGCCCAAGAGGGGCAGCCATAGGTCGGGATACTCGGGCGCGCGATAGCTCCCCGCGCGATAGATCGCCAGCCGCTGGCCGCCATCCCCAAGCCCCAGGTCGCGCCAGCGCCAGTCGCGCCTGCCCACCACCAAAGGGGCCTGGTGGGCCTGGGCCGTCGCGCGGATCACCCGCATCGGCGAGGGGCGCTGGGGCGAGCTGACCACGGGCACCCCCGGCTTGATGATGCCCGCCTTTTCACGGGCGATCTGCGCCAGCGTGGTGCCCAGCACGCCGATATGGTCAATGCTGATGGAGGTGATCAGCGAGACCAGGGGTGTGAGTACATTGGTGGCGTCCAGGCGCCCCCCCAGGCCCACCTCGAACACGCCCAGATCCACCGCCTCCCGGGCAAAATGCCACATGGCCAGGGCCGTGATCAGCTCGAACACCGAGACTTTGGGGCGAGCGTCTATCAGGGGGCGGATCTCGTCCACCAGGGCCGTGAGCTGTTGCTCCTCGATCGGCTCGCCTTGCAGCCGGATGCGCTCGCGAAAGGTGTGCAGGTGAGGCGAGGTATACATGCCCACCCGGTAGCCCGCCGCCTGAAGGATCGAGGCGACCATAGCCGTGGTCGAGCCTTTGCCCTTGGTGCCGGCGATGTGTACCGAGGGATAGGCGCGGTGTGGGTCGCCCAACTGGGCCAGCAGCTCTTCCACCCGGGCCAGGCGCCAATCGCGCTGGCCATAGGGCGTGCCACGGTCGCGCTCGAAATCGGCGCGCGAAAGAATGTACTCCAGGGCCTCGCGATAGGTGGACATGGCATCTCTCGACTTGTGCATTGAGCAGGACGGACGCGATTGTACCGCAGAGAGGGGCGGCGGACAATATCGGGCGCAGGCCATCGGGCGGGGCAAATGCATATGTGCGTTGTGGGGACAAGGGTGACGAGACCTTGCGGTTTCGGGGCGCTGTTGCCGTCTGTGCGCCTCTTTCCACGCGGGGGTGAGCTCCGCGCAAGCAGACCCGCGCTCTGCTTTTTGTGGCTCCCCTCGCGGATGTTATAATGAACGGGTGACGTCTGAAATCGCTCCGGCCGCGCGAGGAACATGGACTCATGTATCTAGAGCCCAGACGAGGTGGAGGGAGGCCGGCCCTATGGCCCTGGGTCTTTTCCGTCATGATCGCTTTTGGCCTCGCATGGTACATCTATACGCGCCAGGCGGCGATTATGGAGACCGTGCGTGGCCCATTGCCTACCCCGACGCCGACAGAGATCAGCGCCGCCCAGCATGTGGCCCACGGAGATCGCCTCTTTGAGCGCGGCCAGTATACCGAGGCGATGGCTGCCTATCGGCGGGCGACAGAGCTGGCCCCGACCAATGCCGCAGCCCTGGCCCGGTGGGCGCACATTCTGGTGTTGCGCCATCGGCCTGCCGAGGCCGAGGTCTTGGCCCGGCGCGCCGTCGAGGCCGATTCGCAATCCGCCGAGAGCCAGGCGATCCTGGGCATCGCCCTGGATTGGAACGGCAAGGTAGTGGAGGCGGTGGGGGCTTGTCTGCGGGCCACCAACCTGGCGCCGAGCTATGGCCTGGGCTATGCTTGCCTTGCCGAGGCCTATGGCGACCAGGGGCGCCCGACCGACGCCATGCGGGCGGCAGAGAGGGCCATCGAGCTCGACCCCGAGAACCCCTTTGTGCGGCGCACGATGGGGTATATGTACGAATTGCTGGGGCGCTACAACGATGCCATCCGAGAGTATCAGGTGGCGGTAGAGCTGAACCCGAACCATGCTTCGTTCTACCTGGATCTGGGGCGCAACTATCGCGTGCTGCGCAATGCGGAGCAATCCACCCATTATTTCGAGTTGGCGACCCTGGCGGATCCGGAGGAAGCCTATGTGCACGCCCAGCTTGGATGGAACTATTTCGCGCTGGGCCAGTACCACTCGGCGGCATCGGAGCTGAAAAAGACCGTCGAGCTCGATCCCGAGTACGGCCGCGCGTATGGCCAACTGGCGACCACGTACTATTTCCTGCGCAACTATGAGGATGCCATCCCCAACTATTTGCGGGCCATCGAACTGGATGGCCCTTCGGAAGAGTACTACTATAGCATTGGGTTCTGCTATGCCTTTATCGGCCAGTGCGATGAGGGGTTGCCCTGGTTCGAAAAGGCCCTGGAGGTGAACCCCCAGTCGTCCGCTGCGCAGCAGGGGCTCAATCTCTGCCGCTAGCGCGCAACGGACGACAGGCCATCTGTCACTACTAGTTCTGGCGGCGGCGCCTTGTAGCGCCCCCAGGGAGGTCGTTTGATGAGGCGCAGGTCTGCCAAGACGAACCAGATCATCCTCTGGATCATCAGTTTCCTTGTGATCGCCGGCATGCTGTGCGGCGTGCTGGCCACGGTCTTTGCTCCCGACGAGGCCACCGGCATGTTGCCCGGCCTTCTCGCGGGCGTCATGCTCATCTGAGCGGCGGCGTCGGTTATCGTTTCAAGCTGCCTGTGGCGGCTTGGTCTGAGGGTGTACCATGTTTTTTGATCATGCGACAATCACCGTTCGCGCCGGCGCTGGCGGCAACGGCTGCATCAGCTTTCGCCGCGAGAAATACGTGCCCTTTGGCGGCCCCAATGGCGGCCACGGGGGCCGGGGCGGCAGCGTCTACCTGCGGGTGAACGAGCAACTCAATACCCTGATGGCGTTCAATCGCCAGCAGCATTTCCGCGCCGAAAAGGGCGCGGCCGGCGGCAGCAGCGGCAAGCGGGGCCGCAGCGGCGAGGACTTGTACGTGGACGTGCCGGCGGGCACCGTGGTGCGGAACGCCGAGACGGGCGAGGTGCTGGGGGATCTTGGCGCTCCCGATCAGGTGCTCCTGGCCGCCCGAGGCGGCCGCGGCGGGCGGGGCAATGAGGCCTTCAAGACCTCGACCCGGCAGACGCCCCAATTCGCCGAAAAGGGCGCCCCTGGCGAGGAATACCGGCTCGAGTTGGAGCTCAAGCTGATCGCCGATGTGGGCCTCTTGGGCAAGCCCAACGCGGGCAAATCCACCCTGCTCTCGCGGGTCAGCGCGGCGCGCCCCAAAATCGCCGATTACCCCTTTACCACTCTGGATCCCCATCTGGGCGTGGTTGAGATAGACGAGCGCACCCTGGTGATGGCCGACATCCCCGGCCTGATCGAGGGCGCCCACGAGGGCGCCGGTTTGGGGCTCCAGTTCCTGCGCCATGTGGAGCGCACCCGGCTGCTGATCCATCTGCTGGATGGCGCCAGCCTGGATCCCGCCAGCGATTACCGGGCCATCAACCGCGAGATCGCGCTCTATTCGCCCGATCTCGCGCTCAAGCCCCAGGTCGTGGCCTTGAACAAGGCCGACCTGCCCGATGTGGAGCTGATGCGCGAGCTATTGCTGGAGGATCTGGCGCTGGACGAGATCCATGTCATCTCAGCGGTGACGGGCCAGGGCGTGCAGGATCTGTTGCGCGCCGTGGCAGACCGGCTGGAGACACTGCCCAAGCAGGAGCCCGCCGCCGAGCTGTACGTGTTCCGGCCCCACAAGCAGGGCGAGGATACGACGTTTACGATTACCCAAGTGGAGGAGGGAGTCTATCGCCTGGCGGGCGAAGAGATCGAGCGCCTGGCCGCCATGACGCCCTGGACCGTGGAGGAGGCCGTGGATCGCTTTGACCGCATCCTGGCCGCGCGCGGCATCACCCGCCAGATGGACGAGCTGGGCGTGGATACCGGCGACACGGTGCTCATCGGCGATATCGAGCTGGAATGGCGGTGAGCCCGGTGAACGCGGCATCGAAGGCGGCTGCGTCGCTGCGCATCGGCGTGCTGGGGGGCACCTTTGACCCGATCCACATCGGGCACCTGATCATCGCCGAAGAGGCGCGCCAGCGGCTCGCGCTGGATCGGGTGCTCTTTGTGCCCGCCCGCGTATCGCCGCTCAAGCTGGAAAACGGCACCCTCTTTACCGAGGAGCAGCGCCTGGAGATGGTGCAGCGCGCCATCCAGGGCAACCCGGCCTTTGCCATCTCGCGGGTGGATCTGGAGCGTGAGGCGCCCTCGTATACCGTGGACACCCTGCACTTGCTGCGCCAGCAGTGGGGCATCCAACATCGCTACTGGTTCATCATGGGCGCCGATTCGCTGCACTTTCTCTCTCACTGGCGCGATCCCCAGGGCTTGCTGCGGATGGCCCGGCTGGCGGTGATCAGCCGCCCGGGCCACGCGCCCGATTTCGCCCCGCTGGAACAGAGCATCCCGGGCATCGGCCAGGCGACGGACATCCTCCCAGGTCTGCAAATCGGCATCTCGTCTACCGAGATCCGCCGCCGGATCGGCCTGGGGCTGCCCATCCGCTATCAGGTGCCCGAGGCGGTGTGGGCCTGCATCTGCGCCTATGCCCACACGCAGCCGCGCTAGGCGCGCCGCCAGCCGATGGCTGCTCTCGCATAGACAAGAGGCAACCTTGACCGAACATCGCCTGCTCACCAGCATCTCGACCTTTAGCCTGTATCCCCTGCCGCTGCGCGCGGCCCTGCCCCTGATTCGCAGGGCCGGTTTCGATGGCGTCGAGCTGGTGGCCCCGCCCGTGGTGCATGCGCGCATCGCCGCCCGGCTGGCGGAACTGGTCCGGCGCCACGGCCTGGCCGTTTTGAGCGTGCACCAGACCCTCTTTGGCTATGGGCCCCTCCTGCCACTGGAGCGCCGTGCGCGCGATGCCGTGGCGCTGGCGCTGGCCGTTGGCGCGCCCCGCATCGTGCTGCACAGCCCCCACGTGCGCGCTTGGGCGCAGCCCGCCGGAGAGCGTTGGCTGGAGACCCTGGCGCAACTGCAAAAGCAGGCGGCGGCGGCCGGCGCCTGTATCAGCATCGAGAATGTGGATTGGAACCCCAGGCTGGACAAGCCCGTGGTCCTGGGCGAGATGCACGCCCTGGCGGGGTTTGCTGCCAGGCGCGGATTGGGCGTCACCCTGGATACCTGCCACGCCATGCGCAGCCACGCCGACCTGCTGGAGAGCTACAAGGCGCTTGGCCCCCAGATGGTCAACGTGCACCTGAGCGACTGGCGCGACATTGGCGCCGGCGAGCGGCGCCTGGTGCAGCGCTCGTTGATGGCCAACCATCTCTTGCCCGGCCAGGGCCAGGCCCCGCTGGCGGCCCTGCTCCGGCGGCTGGCCGCCGATGGCTATGCAGGCCCCGTGACCCTGGAGGTGAACCCCTGGGCGTTGCGCCCCTGGTCGCCTGCGCAATGCCTGGGTAGGCTGGAGCAGGCGGTGGCCTATATCCGGCAAGCCGGGCAAGGGAGCGCGCCGCAAGGGGCATAGCGAACCTGCGCCAGACGCTTTAGGGCGATTGCATGTGGGGTCGTGACGGGCCATGGGAGCGCGGACTGGGTTCGCTACGCTGCGTACGCAGCGGACGCCGTCAGAACGGCGTGCGCGGAGTGCAACTCCGCGCCCCAAGAAGCACATCCGTCTCGTCAAGCTCTTCAATTGCACCAGCATCGCCAGATGCGATTGCCCTGCGCAACTTGCCCGCCTGCGCTATCTGGCCTATCCTTGGGCAGCTTGATATCGAGACCCAATCGCTTGCGATAGATCAAAGGAGAGCCATCATGCCCGACGCCCTGCGCCAGTTGAACCCCTCGCCCCGTCTGCTGCTGGGCCCCGGCCCCAGCCAGATCGCGCCCCGCGTGCTCCAGGCCTGCGCCACGCCTCTGCTGGGCTATCTCGATCCCGAATACGTCCAGATGATGGACGATGTGCAGGTGCTCTTGCGCGAGGTGTTCCAGACCGAGAACGAATGGACCTTTTGCGCGCCCGGCACCGGCATGGCGGGTATGGAGGCGGCCCTGATCAATTTCCTAGAGCCAGGGGATCGCGCGCTGGTGTGCGTGGCCGGCGTATTCGGCGAGCGGCTGGTCAACGTGGCCGAGCGTTGCGGCGCTCAGGTCACCCGGGTGGATGCCGAGTGGGGGACTGCCGTGCAGCCGGAGCAGGTGCAGGCGGCCTTGCAGTCGGTGCAACCCAAGCTGGTGGCCATCGTGCATGCCGAGACCTCGACGGGCGTTTTGCAGCCCCTGGCCGAGATCGGCGCGCTGGCCCACGGGGCCGGCGCTCTGTTCCTGGTGGATTGCGTCACCTCGCTGGGCGGCGTGCCCGTGGGCGTGGATGCCCACGGCATTGACATCGCCTATAGCGGCACGCAGAAATGCCTGGGCGCGCCCCCCAGCCTGGCGCCCATGACCCTTGGCCCGGCGGCGGTGGCTGCTTTCCGGGCGCGCAAGACGCCGGTGCAGAGCTTTTACCTGGATATCGGCCAGATCTGGCGCTATTGGGGCAGCGAGCGCGCCTACCACCAGACGGGCATGATCAACATGACCTATGCCCTGCGCGAGGCCCTGCTCATGATCCACGAGGAGGGGCTGGAGACCCGCTTTGCGCGCCATCGCCGCAACCAACAGGCCCTCATCGCCGGGGCCCAGGCCATGGGCTTGGAGCCGACGGTCCAGGATCCCGCCCTGCGCTTGCCCTCGCTGACGACGCTCATGATCCCCGAGGGGGTCAACGATGCAGCGGTGCGCGGGCGTCTGCTGAACGACTATGGCATCGAGATCGGCGGCGGGCTGGGCAAGTTCGCGGGCAGGGCCTGGCGTGTGGGGCTGATGGGCTATGCCTCGCAGCGCTCCAGCGTCATGCTGCTGCTGGCCGCCCTGGGCGACCTGCTCAAGAACGAGCGCGTGGACGAGGGCCTGGCCGCCGCCGCTGCGGTGTACGCCTAGATCTTCGTATGTGGTGCGGAGCGCGGGCTTGAGCCCGCAGCCACGAGCCGGTGCGGGATGAATCCCGCGCTCCGGGCGCCATGTTGCCAGATGTATGTGCCAGGGCCGGTGAAAGGAGCCCGCTCGTGCGCCTCAAACTGATCGCCTGCGAGGTGCTGGCGCGCCAGGCCTACTATGCGGCGGCGCTCTCGCCCCATGTGGTGGATATCGAGCTGATCGCCAAGGGCCTGCACAACGAGCCCGATACGCTGCGCCAGCACCTGCAAGCGCGCCTGGATGCCGTTGTGGCGGAGGCTTACGACGCCACGCTGCTGGGCTATGGCCTGTGCAGCAACTCGATTGCCGGGCTGGTCTCCCGCGAGGTGCCCCTGGTGGCGCCCCGCGCCCACGATTGCATCGCCCTCTTTTTGGGCTCGGCCGAGCGCTATGCGGACGAGTTCCGCGAGACGCCGGGCACCTACTGGTACGTGGCCGACTATATCGAGCGCAACGACGCCGACTCTGGCCAGAATGTGGCCCTGGGCTCGACCGCCGACGAGGACGCTCTACAGGCCACCTATGAGGAGTATGTGCGCAAATATGGCCAGGACAACGCCGATTACCTGATGGAGGTCATGGGCGCCTGGCAAAAGCACTATAGCCGCGCCGCCTATATCGAGAACGCCGATATGCCCCTGCCCGACTATCGCGCCCAGGTGCGCGAGGTCGCCGCGCGGCGCTCCTGGCGCTTTGAGGAGCTAGAGGGCCGCCTGCTGTTGATCCGCGACCTGGTGGAGGGCCGTTGGGACCCCGAGCGGTTCCTGGTGGCGCCGCCGGGCTGCGCCATCACGCCCACCAACGATGCCCGCATCCTGGATTGCGCGCCGACGGGTTTTGCCGCGCCTGGGGCGGCCAGGTAGAATGGGGGCGAGCGCATCGCAGCGCTGCGCCATCCACGACGATACATACAGGAGTGATAGGGATGCCGAACACCATCAGCCCCGCACAGCGTGAACTCGCCGCCAAGACCATCCGGATGCTGGCCGCCGATGCCGTCGAAGAGGCCAATTCGGGACACCCGGGCATGCCTATGGGGGCGGCGGATTATGCCCTGGCCCTCTGGCTGGAGCATCTGCGTTTCAACCCGCAGGACCCCTTTTGGCCCAACCGGGATCGGTTCGTCCTCTCGGCGGGCCACGGCTCGATGCTGCTCTACAGCCTGCTGCACCTCTTTGGCTATGATCTGACCCTGGATGAGCTCAAGACCTTTCGCCGGTTCGGGAGCCGCACCCCCGGCCACCCAGAGTACGGGCTCACCCCTGGGGTCGAGACCACCACCGGCCCCCTGGGCCAGGGTTTCGCCAATGGCGTGGGCATGGCCATCGCCGCCAGGATGACGGCGGCGCGTTTCAACACCGCCGAGCACCCCATTTTCGACCACTTTATCTATGGCATCGTCAGCGATGGCGATCTGATGGAGGGGGTGGCTTCAGAGGCGGCCTCGCTGGCGGGGCACCTGGGGCTGGGCAACCTGATCTATTTCTATGACGACAACGAGATCTCGATCGAGGGCTCTACCGAGCTGGCCTTTACCGAGGATCGGGCCATGCGCTTCGAAGCCTATGGCTGGCAGGTGCTCCACATTGACGGGCACGATGGCGAGCAGGCCGGCCGCGCCCTGGCCGAGGCCCAGGCCGATGCAGAGCGCCCCACCCTGATCGTGGCCAAGAGCCACATCGGCTATGGCAGCCCGGGCAAGCAAGACAAGGCCAGTTCGCATGGCGAGCCCTTGGGGGCCAAGGAGTTGGCAGCCACCAAAGAGAACCTGGGCTGGCCCGAGACGCCCCGGTTTCTGATCCCGGACGAGGTGGCGCAACTGTGCGCCGCCCGCGTGCAAGAGCTACAGGCGGGCTATGCCGCTTGGCAGGGGCGCTATCAGGCCTGGCGCGCCGCCAACCCCGAGCTGGCCGCCGAGTACGACCGCTATATGACCAAGGCCCTGCCCGACGACCTGGAGCAACAACTCCTGGCTGCCGCACCGACCAAGCCCAACGCCACCCGCCGCCTGAGCGGCGAGCTGCTCCAGCGCATCGCCGAGATCGTGCCCGGCCTGGTGGGCGGCTCGGCCGATCTGGCCCCCTCCACCTCGACCTATATGCTAAAGTACGAGGCCATTGCCAAGGGCAGCTTTGGCGGGCGCAATTTCCACTTTGGCGTGCGCGAGCACGGCATGGCGGGCATCCTCAATGGCATGGCCGTCTATGGCGGGTTCATCCCCTTTGGGGCCACGTTCCTGGTCTTTGCCGACTATATGCGGCCCTCGATCCGCCTGGCCAACATTATGGGGGCCCAGGTGATCTATGTGCTCACCCACGATAGCATCTTTGTGGGCGAGGACGGCCCCACCCACGAGCCGGTGGAGCACGTGGCCTCGCTGCGGCTGATCCCCGGCATGACCGTGTTCCGCCCCGCCGATGGCCCCGAGGTGGCCGCCGCCTGGGCCTATGCCCTGCGCCGCCAGGACGGCCCCACGGCCCTGATCCTGACGCGCCAGGGCGTGCCCGCCATCGAGCGGCGCGTGCCCTTTAGCTGTGAGGCGTTCAACCGGGGCGCCTACATCGTGGCCGATACGCCGGGGCGCGCCCCCGAGGTGGTGCTGGTGGGCACCGGCTCTGAGCTCCAGTTCGCCGTGGCAGCCAAGGACGCCCTGGCGCAACATGGCTACTCGGTGCGCGTCGTCTCGATGCCCTCGCAAGAGCTGTTCTTGCGCCAGGATGCCGCCTTCCGTGAGAGCCTGGTCCCCTCGGGGGCCCGCGTGGCCGTCATCGAGGCGGGCACGCGCTATGGCTGGGCCGAGGTGGCGGGCAAGGACGCCCTGTTCATCACCCAGGACACCTATGGCCATTCGGCGCCCTATCAGGCGCTGATGCAGGAGCTGGGCTGGAACACCGAGGCCATTGTGGCCCGCCTGCTGGATTGGCTCCACGCCGACTGATCTGTGTCCTCGCTGGGGCGCGGGCGTCTCGCTCGCGCCCCAAGCATATGCGCCCGATAGATGCTACTCCTATGCCCACAGGCCCTATCCGCAACCGGTTGACGCTCGCCCTCGCTCCCCTTACAATGGCCCTGTGATCGAGCCCCTTTCTCATTGATGCGCATAGGAGGATCGCGATGCGAACAACCGCCATCGGCATCGCCATGATGAACGACGAGCGTCAGCACGTTTGGGAGCAGAACGAGGCGCTGAACATGGGCGTGCTCAACCGCTGGGCCGAGATCATCCGCAACGGCCTCACAAATGCGGATGGCTCTGCGCCGGAGGTCGTGGTCGCCTCGGAGACCATCAAATCGGTGCGGGTGGCCCATAAAGTGGGCGAGGAGCTGCGCCGCGCCGGCTGCCGCATCGTCATCATGTGCTACAACGTGTGGAACTTTCCCTTTCTCGTCTGGCCCTTTATCAACACCCTGGGGCGCGATATCCCCATCCTGAGCCTTTCCAACAACAACGGCAAGTACCCCGGCAACGTGGGGCTGCTGGCCACCGATGGCGCCCTGCGGCAGGCGGGCGTGCGCACCCATCGTATCGTGGGCGAGATGGACGACCCTGCCTTGCACCAGGATGTGTTCGACTGGATCCGCGCCGCCCAAGCCCTGACCACCATCCGCAACGAGGTCTATGGCATGTACGGCGGCCACTCGATGGGCATGGAGACGGGTTACTTTCACATGGTGCCTACCATCAAGGCCCTGGGCTGCACCACCCGCCAGATTGACCAGCTCTGGCTGACCAAGGTGATGGAGAACGAGGTGGACGAGGCCGAGGTGCTCAGGGGACTGCGCTGGTTCGAGGGGCTGTTGGGCGAGCGTCTGCGCTACGACGGCAAAATGCTCACCCCAGAGACCCTCAAGACCCAGATCCGCCTGTATCTCGCCATGCAGATCGTCAACGCGGACAAGGGGTTCGACTTTTGCGGGCTCAAGGGCCAGCGCGAGCTGACCGAGTATGTCTGCCTGGGCGATGTGCCCGAGATGCTGCTCAACGACCCCTATGACTGGAACGGGACCAAAGAGCCCACAGTCTGCGCCACCGAGGCCGACGCCTATGCGGCGGTGACCATGCAACTGCTGAAATATATCACCGGCGGGCTGCCCTCGCTCTTTATGGATGTGCGCCTCTACCTGCCCGAGCTGGGCCTGTGGGATTGGTGCAATTCGGGCAACCACGCCTCCTGGTATGCCGCCCAGAGCATGGACCCCGCCGAGAACTTTGCGCGGATCAACTTTCATCCCGCCCTCGAGTTCTATTTCAAGGCGGGGGGCGCCTCGGTCGAGTTCAACGCCAAGCCCGGCCCCATGACCTATGCGCGCCTGGGCCTTTGGGACGACAAGCCGTTCATGGCGATTATGAAGGGCGAGAGCGTGGGCCTGAGCGAGGAGCAGGCGCGGGCGATCAACGCCCAGACCGATCCCACCTGGCCCCACGTGCATGCGCGCCTGGACGCTTCCTTTGACCAGTTCCTGGCCGTGTTCCCCTGCAACCACGTCATGGGTACCGTGGGCGACCGGGTGCGGCCCCTGGTGTACCTGTGCGAGATGGCGGGCATCACGCCGGTGGTGCTGGGTCCTGAGGGGGAAAAGCGCCAGCCGCCCATCTGGGAGATGGTGCGTTAGCGCCTTTTGGGCAACGAGGGCGTTACGGGGTGTGGCAAGAGAGCTTGGGTTGAACAGCCACGGCAAGGGGCAGGCGAGAGAACCAAGGCCCGTTCCTGATGCTTGCGCAATGCCCTAACGCTCGGCGCCCCTCTCCTGCAAAACTGCGGAAGAGGGGCGCTTGCATGTTGTCTACCGGCATTTCCCGCGCGGGGGTGAGGGTTGCAGAGACGGCTTCTCGCTGCAACTATTTGGCAATAGCCACGACTTGAGCCCTGAACCAGGTTGCGCAAGGCATTGACGCGGGGGTTATGGTATGTTAGCATAGATGACATCAGGGCATGGCCCAATGACCGATTCCAACCCCTCACGAGGGCAAGGGGGACGCGATGAGTCAGGTGGAGACATCACGTGAGCGCTTGCAGCGCATCAAGGTGATCGGCGTCGGCGGCGGCGGCTCGAATGCCGTCCGCCGCATGATCGAGGCGGGCATCGAAGGGGTCGAGTTTGTCACCATCAATACCTCGCTCCGGGAGATGGTCGCCTCGCGCGCGTCTGCGCGCCTCCAAATTGGCGCCGAGATCACCCACGGCCTGAGCACCGGCGGCGACGTCTCGCTGGGCGTTCGCTCCGCCGAGGCGGCTCAGGCCGAGATCGCCAAACTCTTGGAGAATACCGACATGGTATTCATCGCCGCCACCCTGGGCGGCGGCACGGGCACCGGCGCCGCGCCCGTTGTCGCTCGCCTCGCCAAGGAGCGGGGCATTCTCACCGTGGCCGTGGTGACCAAGCCCTTTGGCTTTGAGGGCGCCCGCCGGAGCCAGGCCGCCGAAGAGGGCCTGCGCGAGCTGGTGCAGCATGTGGATGCCGAGATCGTGATCTCGAACGACCGCCTGCTGAGCCTGGATGTGCGCAATTTAAAGCTGACCGACGCATTCAGCATGGCCGATGAGATGCTGAAAAAGGCCGTTCAGATCGTGTGCGACTTTGTGCTCAAGGTTGGCCTGATCAACGTGGACCTGCGAGACGTGATCGCGATCCTGACCAACGGCGGGCGCACGATGGTCAGCATGACGCGCGCCACGGGCGAGGAGCGGGCGCTGGCAGCCGCCCAAGAGGCGATCACCAGCCCGCTGCTGGATATCACGCTCCAGGGCGCCACCGGCTTGTTGCTGAATATCGAAGGGGGCGATCTCTCCATCGGTGAGGTGCACGCCGCCGCCGACCTGATCTCGCGCACCGCCTCGCCCGATGCCAACATCATCTGGGGCTATGTGGACAACCCCGAGCTCAAGGGCGAGATCCGCATCACCCTGATCGCCACCGGCTATCAGGTAGAGGATCGTTCCGAGGCGCAGCCGCGTCGCGGTTGGGACATGCCCACCGACCTGGACCGGCGTCCTTCCGACTCGTTGGACCTGGATATCCCGACGCGCCTGCGCCGCTGAGCCGCGCAGAAAAACAGGGTGTATTCGGGGTATTTATGTCCGCTTCATTGACGCATCTCGGCGGCTGTGCTACGATCAACAAGCTGAGATGTGCCAGCAGCCAGAGCCTGTTGTGACTTTGGCGCAACGCCGTTGCAAGCGCCTACGCCACACAATCTCGCCGGCGTAACGGGAAAACAGCAGGAGGAGAGCTTTGGACGACTATCAGGGGCACCATAACAGGCAGGCGATCATCAAGGTAATCGGGGTGGGCGGCGGCGGCTCGAATGCCGTCAACCGCATGATTGAGGCAGGGCTGGGGGGCGTCGAGTTCATCGCCGTCAATACCGATGCCCAGGCGCTGGCCCTCTCCAACGCGCCTGTGCGCGTGCGTATCGGGAACCAAAGCACCCGGGGCTTGGGATCGGGGGGCGACCCGGAGGTGGGCCTCAAGGCGGCCCAGGAATCTCGCGAAGAGTTGCACGCCGTGTTGGAGGATGCCGACATGGTGTTTGTGACGGCGGGCCTGGGCGGCGGCACCGGCACCGGCGCCTCGCCTGTGATCGCTGAGATTGCGCGCAAGCTGGGGGCCCTCACCGTGGCCGTGGTCACACGCCCCTTTGGCTTTGAGGGCGTGCGGCGCGGGCGCGTGGCCGAAAGCGGCATGATGAAGCTCAACGAGCATGTGGATACCCTGATCGCCGTCCAGAACGACCGCTTGCTAGAGCTGGTGGATCGCCAGGTGCCGCTGCAACAGGCGTTTCTGGTGGCCGATGACATCCTGCGCCAGGGCATTCAGGGCATCTCGGAGCTGATCACCGTCACCGGCCTGATCAACACCGACTTTGCCGATGTCAAAGCGATCATGAAGGATGGTGGGGCGGCGCTCATGACCGTGGGCCGCGCCTCGGGCGAGGAGCGCGCCCTGGCGGCTGCCGAGGCGGCCATCACCAGCCCGCTGCTGGACATTAACGTGAGCGGCGCGCGGGGCGTGCTGTTCAACGTCAAGGGCGGCGAGGACTTGTCGCTCTATGAGGTCTCTCAGGCCGCCGACCTGATCCGCCACACGGCCTCGGCAGATGCGAATATCATCTTTGGCGCCGTGATTGACGAAGAGATGCGCGATCAGATCCAGATCACCCTGATCGCCACGGGCTTTGACCTGGATGAGCGGGCCAAGATCCGCCAGGCGCCCGATCTCGAGGGCAGCGAGCCGCGCCCGTCCCTGCCCCCCTCGCCGGACGACAACGACCTGGACATTCCGCCGTTCCTGCGCCGCAAGTCCTAGTCCCTGCAACGCCTCTACGATCCAGGGGAGCCCATTGTGGGCTCCCCTGTGTGTTCATGAGCAGATCGTTCGTCTGGTTCCGCCGCCAGCGCCTGCAACGCCAGCAGGTAGCCGCGCCAGCCCAGCCCGCAGATCTGGCCGCGACAGACCGGCGCCGTCACCGAGACGTGGCGAAAGGGCTCGCGGGCGTGCACGTTGGAGAGATGCACCTCGATGGCGGGCAGGCCCACGCCGCTCAGGGCGTCGCGCAGGGCATAGCTATAGTGGGTGAACGCCCCCGGGTTGATCACGATCCCATCGGCCCATGCGGCGGCCTCGTGGATGGCGTCAATCAGCGCCCCCTCGTGGTTCGATTGCACGATGCGCAACGTGACCCCCTGGGCATCGGCCCACTGTTGTAGCCGCGTGTTCATGTCCGCCAGGGTCATGCGCCCATAGACCTCGGGCTCGCGGCGGCCCAACAGGTTCAAGTTGGGCCCGTGGATCACCAGATAGCTATGGCTCATGGCGTTTTCCTGTGCTTTTCTACTCTATAGTATGGTTGCATGCAGATGAGAACTGCGCATGTATGCGCCACGCATTCATGCGTCATGTTCACCCGTCGTTTGCTCATGGCGTATCCCTCCTCAGCACCTCGATCACCTGCTCGGCGGGCAGATCGTCGGCGATGACCACATCGCCGATGGCCCTGGGCAGGACAAAGCGCAAGCGGCTGCCGCGCCGTTTCTTGTCGGCGAACATGGCCTCATAGACGGCCTCGGGGTCGTGCTCGGGGGCATCCACGGGCAGGCCGTGGGCCCGCAACGCGGCCACGATGCGCGCCCGCGTCTCGGCGGTGCACAGGCCCCGTTGCTCGGCCAGCAGCGCCGCCTTGGCCATCCCGATGCTGACGGCCAGGCCGTGGTGCAGGCCATAGCCCTCCAGGACCTCATAGGCGTGGGCAAAGGTGTGGCCCAGGTTCAGCACGGCGCGCCGCCCCTGCTCGTAGGGGTCCTCCTCCACCACGTCAATCTTGACCTGCAAGGCCCGCCCGATGATCTCGCGCATCTCTGGCTGCTGTGACCCCTCTTCCAGCATGGCGAACAGCTCGGGATCGGCGATCACCCCGGCCTTGATGATCTCGGCCAGGCCCGCCTGGCGCTCGATCTCGGGCAGGCTGGCCAGGGTATCGGTATCCAGCAGCACCAGCAGCGGCTCGACAAAGGCGCCGATCAGGTTCTTGCCCCGGGGGTGATCCACGGCCACCTTGCCGCCCACGCTGGCATCTATCATGCCCAGCAGGCTGGTGGGCGCCTGCACCAGGCGCACGCCCCGCAGGTAGGTGGCCGCGGCCAGGCCCGCCGTATCGGTGACCACGCCGCCGCCCAGGGCGATCACCGCCCCGCCGCGATCCAGCCCGGCCTCGATGAAACGGTCATACAGCAGGCGCACCGTGTCCAGCGTCTTGTGGCGCTCTCCGGCGGGCAGCGTCACGGAGGCGGGCCGATAGCCCCGCGCCCGCAGGCTCTCCATCACCGTTGCGCCATAGAGCGGCCAAACGTGCTCGTCGCTGACCACCACCGGGTCTGAGGTCACGCGCTGGGCCTTGAGCAGGTCGCCCATCAAGGCGAGCCCGCCGGGGATCAAGTGCACCAGATAGCTGCCCGTGGGGGTGCGCACGGGCCAGGCGACGGGCCGCGCCCCAAAGAGCTGCATGACGGCCTCTACCACCTCCTCTACGGTGCGGCTGGTGGTGTCGATATGCTGGGGGATCTGGTTATAGGCCGCATAGCGCTGGGCCAGCAGGTCGCGCACCCGCTGCTCCGGCGAATCCCCCCAGAGCATGGGGCGGCCCTGGTCGCCCTGCAGGCGCTGTACGATGGCCTCCGCCTCGCAATCCAGACAGACCACCCAGCCGTTGCGCATCAGCAGCTCGCGGTTGCGCTCGTCCACCAGGCAGCCGCCACCCGTGGCGATGACCACCCCCTCGCGCATGGACAGCTCTTCGCACAGCCCGCGCTCGATCTGGCGAAAGGCGCCCTCGCCGAACTGGCTGAAAATCTCGGGAATGGTGCGTCCGGCCCGCTGGACGATCAGCTCGTCCATGTCCACAAAGGGGCGCCCGATGCGCTGGGCCACCCGCGCGGCCACCGAGCTCTTGCCCGTGCCCATGAAACCGGTGATGATCAAGTTACGACGCTCGGTCATCTCGGACCCTCCTGACGATGGCGGCCAGGGTATCGGCCCCATAGCGCTCTAGCACGGCGTCGGCCAGCACCCAGGCGACCATGGCCTCACCCACGACGGCGGCGGCGGGCACGGCGCACACGTCCGAGCGCTGGTATTGGGTGCCGGTCTCCTCGCCGGTCTCTAGATCCACCGTGGCGATGGGCGACACGGTGGTGGGAATCGGCTTCATGGCGGCCCGCAGCCACAGCGGCTCGCCATTGGTGATGCCGCCCTCCAGGCCGCCGGCCCGGTTGGCGCGCCTCGCAAGCCCCGCATAGAGGGCATCGTGTACCTGGGTGCCGGGCAGGCGGGCGTTCTCAAAGGCCGGGCCGATCTCGACGCCCTTGATGGCCTGGATGCTCAGAATGGCCTGGGCCAGGCGGCCATCCAGCCGCCGGTCCCATTGCACATGGCTGCCCAGGCCGGGCAACAGGCCCCAGGCGGCGACGACGATCACGCCGCCCAGCGACTCGCCCGCCTCTCGCGCCGCGTCAATGGCGGAGCGCATGCGCTCCGCCGCCGCCGGATCGGGGCAGGCCACGTCCGAGCCCTCGGCCCGGCGGCAGAGCGCGGCCAAGTCCTCGTCTGCAACCTGGGCCGCCACATCGCCGATGGCCTCCACATAGCTGCCGATCTCGATGCCGACGGCCCGCAACAGCAGCTTGCAGACGCCGCCCGCCGCCACCCGCGCCGCCGTCTCGCGGGCGCTGGCCCGCTCGGCCACCAGGCGCATGTCGTCCAGGCCATACTTGACGGCGCCAGGCAGGTCGGCGTGGCCGGGGCGCGGGCGCGTCCAGGGGGGCACGACCCGCTCACGCCAGTTCTCGTAATCGCGGTTGGGGACCAGCATGGCCAGGGGCGCGCCGATGGTCTGCCCCTGGATGGCGCCGCCCAAAAAGCGCACCTGGTCGCGCTCGATCTGCTGGCGCGCCCCCCGACCATAGCCCCGCTGGCGGCGCGCCAGGTCCCGGTCAATGGCCTCGTTATCCAGCGACAAGCCGGCGGGCAGCCCCTCGATCAGGCTCACCAGGGCGGGCCCGTGGGATTCACCGGCCGTCAGAATGCGCAGCATCGCCTCCTCCTCTCAGCGCCGCCCGGCAGGCGGCCTCCATCAGATCCACCGGCGGCTCGACGCCGGTCCAGAGCCGAAACGCTTCGGCGCCCTGGTGCACCAGCATCATCAGGCCGTTCTCAGCCCGGGCGCCCTGGGCGCGGGCCAGGGCCATCAGGCGGGTCTCGGCCGGGTTGTAGATCAGGTCGAACAAGAGCGCGCCATGCGGAAAGGCCACCTCCTCCGGCCAGGGGATGGCGACGGTGTGGGGCCACATGCCCGCCGAGGTGGTGTTGACCACCAGTTCGGCCCCGGGGGCCAGGCGTGTCAACAGGGCGGCGCTCAAGGCGCCGTGCTCCACGGCGGCTCCCGGCAGGGCGGCCCGCAGGTCGGCGGCCAGGGACGCAGCCCGCTCGGGGGTGCGGTTCAGCAGGGCGACGTACGCGCCCGCCTGGGCCAGGCCGTAGCCGATGGCCCGGGCCGCGCCGCCCGCTCCCAGCACCAAGGCGCGGATGCCGCCCGGCTCGCACCCTGCGCCACGCAGGGCGCGCATGAACCCGGCGGCGTCGGTGTTGTGGCCCGTTAGTTCCTCGCCCATCAGGATGGTGTTCACCGCGCCGATGGCCCGCGCCTCGGGGGTGAGGGCGTCCACCAGGGAGAGCAAGGCCTGTTTGTGGGGCACCGTGGCATTGAGGCCGCGCAGCCCCAGGGCGCGGGCGCCCCGCAGGGCCTCGGCCAGGGCGCCCGGCGGCACGGCAAAGGGCAGATAACACCAGTCCATGCCACAAGAGGCAAAAGCGGCGTTGTGCATGGGGGGCGAGATGCTGTGCTCCACGGGCCAGCCCAGCAGCCCCACCAGGCTTGTATGGCCGGTGATGGCGATCTTGAGGGTTGCGTCGCGGCCCATCACAACGCGCCTCCTGCGACCCGGCCCAGGGTCTCGGCAAAGCCGGGGAACGAATCCTGGATACACTCGGCGCCCAGCACGGCGGTCTCGCCCTGGGCGATGAGCCCCGCCACGGCCAGGGTCATGGCAAGGCGGTGGTCGCCCTGGCCGTCCACGGGGGCCCCCACCAGGGTCGCGCCCCCCCAGATATCGAACCCATCGGGGGCGGGCTCGATCTGGGCGCCCAGGGCGCGCAGGGCGGCCACCGTGGTGGCCACCCGGTCGGTCTCTTTGACGCGCAGCTCGGCGGCGTCGCGCACGCGGGTCTCGCCCTGGGCCTGGCTGGCGGCCAGCGCCAGGATGGGGAACTCGTCAATCATGCGCGGCGCCAGTTCGCCGCCAACAGTGGTTCCGTGCAGCTCGGAGCTGCGCACCCGCAGGTCGGCCACCGGCTCGCCGCCCTCGTCGCGCTCGTTTTCCAGCGTAATGTCGGCCCCCATGGCCCACAGGGCGTTCAGCAGGCCGGTGCGGGTGGGGTTCACCCCCACGTGCCGGATGACGATCTCGCTGCCGGGGACCAGCAGGGCCGCGACGATCAGATAGGCCGCCGAGGAAAAATCGCCGGGCACGCGCACATCCACGGCATCCAGGCGGCCCACAGGGCCGGAGAGGCTGTGGGTCAACCCCGCGCTCTGCACGGCGACGCCGCGCCCGCGCAGCATGCGCTCGGTGTGATCCCGCGAGGGGCCCGGCTCGCGCACCGTGGTCGTCCCCTGGGCATACAGCCCCGCCAGCAGCAGGCACGATTTGACCTGGGCGCTGGCCACGGGCAGGGCATGCTTGGCGCCGTGCAGCGGGCGCCCCAGGATGATCAGGGGCGGCAGCCGGTTGCCTTCGCGCCCGGCGATCTTGGCGCCCATGTTTGCCAGCGGCGCGATGATGCGATCCATGGGGCGGCGGCGCAGTTGCGGCTCGGCCCGCAGCACGCTGGCAAAGGGCTGCCCCGCCAGCAGGCCCGCCATCAGCCGCATGGTGGTGCCGGAGCGGGCGCAATCCAGCACATCCTCGGGCTCGCGCCAGCCGCGCAGGCCCTGCCCGTGGACCACCAGGGTCTCGGCCTGCGGGCGCTCGATCTCGACGCCCAGGGCTTGCAAGCACCCGATGGTGGCGCGGCAATCGCCGCTGTCCAAAAAGCCCTCGATGCGCGCGGCGCCCTCGCCCAGGCTGCCCAACAAGAGCGCCCGGTGGGTGATGGACTTGTCGCCCGGCACGGTTACCGTTCCGGCCAGGCGCGCAGCGGGTTGAAAAGTCAGGTTCATCGGTTCATCCCCCGTCGGCGCTCGCGCGCCGCGCCCAAAAGCGGCAGGAGCGCCTCTATATCGTCCTCTTGCAGCAGCTCGATCAGGCGGGCCAGCTCCCCTTGGGCCGCGCGAGCCGCATCCAGAATGGCGGCCCGGTTGGTGCGCAGGATGTCGCTCATCATCGGGATGCTGCTGGCAGCCACGCGGCTGGTATCGCCGAACCCGCTGGCGGCCAGGGCCCACAACATGGCATCCTGCTGGCCATCCTCCTGCTGGGCCAGGCGCTCCGCCGCGAGAACCAGGCTCACCGCCAGCAGATAAGGCAGGTGGCTGATGGCGGCCACGATGCGATCATGGCGCTCGGGCTCCAGGTAGAGGGGCCGCGCCCCCACGGCGCGCACCAGGGCCTCGGCCAGAGCCACGGCCTCGGGGGCCGTGCGCTCCAGGGGCGCCAGCACAAAGACCTTGTCCAAGTACAGGCTGGGCTCGGCCACCGAGAGCCCCGAGGATTCCTTGCCGCACATGGGGTGCCCGCCGATGGGCTGCACCCCCTCGGGCAGGCGCTCCATGGCGCGGCAGATCTCGGCCTTGGTGCTGCCCACATCTAGCACCACGCAGCCCGGCTTGAGCCAGGGGCCGATCTCGGCGAGCCTGGCCAGGATATCGCCCACGGGGGTGCAGAGCACCACCAGATCGGCCCCGGCCACGCCCTCGCGCAGGTCCGTGGCGCCCCGGTGGATCATGCGCAGGGTGGTGGCCATTGTGAGGCTGCTCTGGCGGCGGGCCACGCCCACCACCTCGCGGCAGGCATCATGCGCGCGCAGCGCCGCCGCCAGCGAGCCCCCCATCAGGCCCAGGCCGACGATCGCCACCCGCGCGTTGGTAAAATCCATACAGCGACTCCCTCTGAAAAAGGTCCATCCTGTGGGCACCCTGCGCAGGTATGCGCCAGGGGTGCCCCTACCTCGTCCCCTCCGCATCCAGACGCTTGGAGGCGCGAGACTCGTATCGCCCTCGCGCAACCCCTACAGTGAGCGGCCCACGGCCTCGGCGACGCGCTGCAGGTCCGCCATCATCTCGCGGAACGCCGCCGGCGCGAGCTGCTGGCCGCCATCGGAGAGGGCCACCTCGGGGTGCGGGTGCATCTCGATCAGCAGGCCATCGGCGCCCGAGGCCACGGCGGCCCGGCACAGCGGGTTGATCCAGGCGGCCTTGCCCGAGGCATGGCTGGGATCCACCAGCACCGGCAGGTGGGTCAGCTCTTTGAGCACCGGCACCGCGCTGACATCCAGGGTATTGCGCGTGTACGTTTCGAACGTCCGGATGCCCCGTTCGCAGAGCATGACCTGCTGGTTGCCGCTGGACATGATGTACTCGGCAGACATGAGCAACTCTTCCATGGTGGACATCATACCACGTTTCAGCAGCACGGGCCTATCGGTGCGGCCCACGGCCTCCAGCAGGTTATAGTTCTGCATGTTGCGGGCGCCGATCTGCAGGATATCGGCCACCCCGGCCACCATAGGCACCTGATCGGGGGCCATCACCTCGGTGACAATGGCCAGCCCAAAGGCGTTCTTGACCTCGGCCAGGAGGCAGAGCCCCTTTTCGCCCAGGCCGCGAAAGCTATAGGGCGAGGTGCGCGGCTTGAATGCGCCGGCGCGAAAGATATGGCCACCGCTCTTCTTGAACACCTCGGCGGCCTCAAAGATCTGGTCGCGGCTCTCCACCGAGCAAGGCCCGGCCATGACGATCACCTTTTCCGCGCCGATGCGGCAGCCGTTGACAGCGATGACCGTATCCTCCGGATGGAAATCGCGGCTGGAAAGCTTGAAGGGCTTGAGCACGCGCACCACGCGCTCCACGCCCTCCATGATCTCGAACATGGTCTCTTGCAGGGTGCGCTCGTCGCCGATGACGCCGATGATGGTGCGCTCTTCGCCAGATGAGCGGTGTGGCTTGAAGCCCAGCTCGTGGACCCGATCCACAACGGCCTGAATCTGTTCTTCCGGTGCGTGGCTGCGCATAATGATGATCACGATAGGTTCTCCTCTTCTGAATGGGGTGCTTGGGCCAGGTCGGGGCGCAACACCTGCGCTCCGTTCTGATAGATGTGGCGGATGGCGGTGGGCGGGAGATCGGTGTTCCACCAGAGCAGCGCGCGGATACAGCGCCGCAAGCTGCCGGGCACGGGGATCTCGCAGCCATTGAGCAGCGGCACGTGCTGCCAGCCGAGCTGGCGGGCGGCCTCGGCGGGAAAGGCCGCGTTCAGATCGCCGGTCACGGTGAAATAGGCGCTGGCCAGGTCATCAGCGGCGACCTGGTTAGCGAAGACCATCTCCTGCAACAGGGCGCGGGTAGCATCCAGGATCTCTTGGCGGCGGTTGAGCTCGACGGTGGTGGCCCCTCGGATTCCGCGTACGGGCATCTTGTATCCTTTCTGGCGGGTCTGGGTATAAAAAAAGAGCGTAGAGTCCGCGCTCCACGCTCTGGGTAACCTTTTTGGGTTTCTGGGAGGGTCTCTAGCTCTCCCTACGGTGCAGCGCGCAAATCCCCGCTATGGAGCGGGGATAATAAAAGTAGGCCTCAAAAGCGCTGCAAGGGGCAGGGCAGCCAGCACCAGGGGCTTGTACCCTGGCATGGCGATCCAGCGTCTCCTCATGGGCCGTGCTGTGACGCACCGTGGCTGCCTCCCGAAAGATTGGCTACAAAATAGCACAGACCTGAATGGCTGTCAATTCGGGTGCGCGGTTTTGCAGGGCGCGCTATTGCCCCTCCAGGCCATCCATCCGCCAGAGCCGCACGCTGTGATCCACCATATCCGGGTCTAGGACGAACCAGATCCCGCTGCCAGAGGCGAGGATTTGCCCATCGGGAGAGAATGCAATGCTGTTGACGCTCATGGTATGGCCTTCCAGGGCCTGGATCGGGGCGCCATCCCCGGCCCGCCATAACTGCACCGTGATCCCGCTGGATGAGGCCAGGGTTTGCCCGTCAGGGGAATAGGCCAGGCTATACACCGGCGCTGTGGACCCGCCCAGGGAGCGGACCAGGGCGCCATCTGCCACGCGCCACAAGCGGATGGTCTGATCGCTCGACCCTGTCGCCAGGGTCTGTCCATCGGGGGCAAAAGCCACGCTCAGCACCTCGTCCGTATGCCCTTCCAGAACACGCAAGAGAGCGCCATCCTCCACCTGCCAGAGCCGCGCGGTATGGTCGCTCGCTCCCGAAGCCAGGAACCTCCCATCGGGCGAGTAGGCCACATCGGTCACGGTATTGCTGTGGCCCTCCAGGGATGCAAGAGAGCGCCATCTTGGGCGCGCCAGAGCCGCACGGTCTGATCGCCCGATCCCGTCGCCAGGGTCCGTCCATCGGGGGCGTAGGCCACAGAGGTCACCGGCCCGGTGTGCCCCTCCAGGGTGCGCAGGTGCGCGCCGTCGGCCACTTGCCAGAGCCACACGGCGCCATCGCCCGAGGCGGAGGCCAGGGTCTGGCCATCTGGGGCATAGGCCACGGCGAGCACAGGCCCCGTATGGCCCTCCAGGGTGCGCAGCAGCGCGCCGGTCTGCACCTGCCAGAGCCGCACCGTATCATCGGGCGGACCGGCATCCATCACAGCGGGAACCCCGGATCCCGAGGCCAATAGCTGTCCATCGGGTGAAAAGGCCACGCTGTTCACCGGTTGCGTATGCCCTGCCAGGATGTGCCAGGCCAGGCACACCCCCAGGGGTAACCCTCCCTCGCAAGTCAGCCACTGTTGCAGATGCCAGTAAGTGACCTGGCCGCCGACGATGCGCGTCTGGCCCACGGGCGCGGAGAATGGGAAAGGCGCCGGATCGGAGCCCGCCAGGGTAGTGCGCCTGAGGAGCTGTCCGCTATGCGCCTCGCGCAGCTCTACATCCATTAGCCGGCGATAGCGCGTGATGGCCGGGCCGCCGATATAGCTCTGGGAGCCCAGGCTTGTCTCGCGTTCTGCGACGAGGACGACCAACTCGACCTCCTCCAGCGCCGAGGGTGCCCATTCGCCCGGCAGCCGGTGGTTCCATCCGTGGGCTGCGCCCTCAGCGTCGAGGATCACGAGCCGGTGCGGGCCGGGCCGGTTCGGCTGATAGGCGCCGGCCCCGGCGACGCCCTGACCCTCCACCACCGGCGCCAGGGCCTCTACGATCGCAGCAAAGGACGCGGGCAGCGCGCGGGTGGGCGTGGCCGATGGCCTAGGCGTGGGGCCAGGGGTGAGAGTGGGCGTCGGCTGTGGATCGAGATTGGCTACGATGGACTCGAATAGAGTACACGCAAGGCTGGTTGCCGCCAGCGCAAGGAGCACCAAGACAATGCGCCACCTTTTCTGTGCCATCTCTTCCCCTTGCCACGGCAGGCCCCTTGGGCCAACAATACGGCTCTTTACCGGTATATCCCCTACAGCGGTGCGAGTATAGCCAGTTGTCCGGGCGTCCGCAAGGCTGGCGCCGCACAGAAAGGATCTGCGTGTTCACTTGTCCCTGGCCTTTGACAGCGCGCCGCCGCGCCGTTAGAATGCCCTACCGGTCGGCGCGGCGAGGATGCGCCGCCGCCCACATGTTTTACGTGAAACATTCAGGAGGCCGCGTGAGCGCACCGTCCGGCCCGAAACCACCGATCATTGACTATGAGGCCAGCACCTATCGCACCGATTTCTGGCAGGGCCAGGGCCGCGAGTATGAGGACGCCGTGGAACGGGTGGCCCTGCGCCGTCTGCTGCCGCCCACGGGCGAGCGCCTGGTGGATATCGGCGCCGGTTTTGGCCGCCTGGCCGACCTGTACGCGGGCTATCGCCAGGTGGTGCTGGTGGATTACTCCCAATCACAGCTCGAATACGCCCGCCAGCAACTGGGCGACGAGCGGTTCATCTATGTAGCTGCCGATCTCTACCGCCTGCCCCTGGCCACCGGCGCGGTGGACGCCGCCGTCATGGTGCGGGTGCTGCACCACATCGCCCATGTGCCCGCCGCCATGCAGCAATTGGCCCGCATCCTGACGCCGCAGGGCGCCCTGGTGCTCGAGTTCGCCAACAAGCGCCATTTCAAGAATATCGCCCGCTACCTGCTGGGCCGGGGCGTGAACCCCTTTGCGCAAGAGCCGTACGAATTCGCCGAGCTGCACTATGACTTTCACCCCGCCTGGGTGCGGGCGCGCTTGATCGAGGCCGGATTCCAGGTCGAGGCCCGCCGCTCCGTCTCGCTGCTGCGGACCGGTTTCCTCAAGCGGCGCGTGCCCACCCGCTGGCTGGTGGCGGTGGATGCCGCCTTGCAGCGCCCTACCGCCGCGCTGGCCCCAGCCCCCAGCCAGTTCGTGCGCGCGCGCGCCGCGCTTCCGAGCGTCAGGGGCGTGACGGGCGCTGTTCCCGTGGCGCGCCAGCGGCTCTTTCGCTGTCCCGCCTGCGGCCACGAGCCGCTAATCGAGGAGGCCGACGCGGTGGTCTGCCGCCAGTGCCAGGAGCGCTGGCCCATCGTCAATGGCGTGTACGTGTTCAAGTGATCCATGTTGGCGGCTGGCGCCGCGTATAGCAGCGGCCCATTGGCTGCCATCCCGTGCAAGAGGTTGACGCTCTTTTGCGCCCGCTTTATACTGCCCACAGTCCTGAACCGAGGAGGGTCACGCGATGAAAATCTCCTGTATGCAAGAGAACCTGGCCCGCGGGCTATCCGTAGTGGGCCGCGCCGTGGCAACGCGCAGCACGCTGCCCGTGCTCTCGAACATCCTGATCTCCACCGAGGAATCCCGGCTCAAGCTCTCGGCCACCAACCTGGAGATCGGGATCAACTGCCGCGTGGGGGCCAAGGTCGAGCGTGAGGGCGCCACCACCATCCCGGCCCGCCTGCTGGCCGATTTCATCAACTCGCTGCCGCCCGAGCGGGTGGATCTGGAGTTGATCGCGCGCACCCAGACCCTGAACATCAAATGTGGCCGCTTTGAGGCCAACATCAAGGGCATTGATGCCCAAGAGTTCCCCCTGATCCTGATCCCCGAGGATAGCGACCCGATCCAGATCCAGGCCGATAGCCTGCGCCAGATGATTGACCGCGTGGCCTTTGCCGCCGCCACCGATGAGAGCCGTCCCGTGCTGACGGGCGTGCTGGCCGAGCTGGGCGCGGAGCAGTTTACCTTTGCGGCGGCGGATAGCTACCGCCTCTCGGTCAGTTCGATGCCGTTGACCCACGGCCCCGAAAAGCAGATCAGCGTCATCGTGCCCGCGCGGGCGCTGCAAGAGCTGCGGCGCATCGTGGGCGAGGAAGAGCTGGTGCAGGTGCTCGTCTCTCCCAACCGCAACCAGATCTTTTTCCGGTTGGAATCGGCCGAGCTGGTCTCGCAGCTTGTGGAAGGCACTTTTCCCGATTACAAGCAGATCATCCCCACCAAGCACAACACGCGCACCGTGGCAGGCACGGCGGATCTGCTCAAGGCGGTGCGCATGGCGGCCATCTTTGCCCGCGATGCGGCGAACATTTGCCACTTGCAGGTGGTGCCCAACGGCGAAGAGGGGCTGGGGCGGCTCATCATCGCCGCTACCTCGTCGGAATATGGCGACAATGTGAGCGAGCTGGATTGCCGCGTTACCGGCCAATCCATCGAGATCGCCTTTAACGCGCGCTATCTGCAAGAGGCCCTCGGCGCCATAGATACCGCCGAGGTCGCCCTGGAGACCCGCGATCCATCCAGCCCCGGCGTGCTGCGGCCTGTGGGCGGCCCCGAGTTTGTGCATATCATCATGCCCATGCAGGTGGCCCGTTAGCCGGCGGCATGTACATCTGTCACCTGGAACTGCTCAACTATCGCAACTATGCGCGCCTGGAGTTGGATCTCTCGGCGCGCATTCACCTGCTGCAGGGGGATAACGCCCAGGGCAAGACCAACCTGCTGGAGGCCATCTATTACCTGGCCACCACCCGCTCGCCTCTGGCCTCGCAGGATCGGGAGCTGATCCGCTGGGAATCGCTCCAGGAGGACGTGATCCCCAACGCGCAACTGGCGCTGCGCTTTGTGCGCGCAGGAGAGGAGCACGCCATCGAGGCCTCGCTGGTGCAAGAGCCGGGCGAGGCCAATGGCGCGAACGGTACGGTCTTTCGGCGGCAGTTGCGCTACAACGGCGTCAACCGGCGCGCGATGGATATCGTGGGCAAGCTGAACGTGGTGCTGTTCCTGCCCGAGGATATCGTCCTGGTCTCCGGCTCGCCCGGCGAGCGGCGGCGCTACTTGGATATCACCCTCTGCCAGATAGACGAGCACTATTGCCGGTCGCTCTCGCGCTACAACCGGGTGGTGACCCAACGCAACGCCCTGTTGCGCCAGATCCGCGAGGGGGCGGCGCGCGCCAAAGAGCTGGCCTATTGGGATGAGCAGGTGGCCCGCTTGGGCGCCTATGTGGTGGCGCGGCGCCTGTGGGCCATTGACCGGCTGGCCCGCGATACCCGCCAGATCCAGAGCGCCCTCACCGGCGCGCTGGAGGAGCTGACGCTGCGCTACGAGCATACCCTGGGCCAGGGAGACGACATGCGGGCGATCGAGGCGGCCCTGTGCGATCCTGCACAGGAATGGCGCGGCGGCGCGCCCGAGGGCGGCACCCTGGAGCGGCTGGAAGAGCAGCTTGCGGGCGCTCTGCAGCGCGGCCAGCGCGACGAGATCGCGCGCGGTGTGACCCTCACCGGCCCCCACCGCGACGACATGCGCTTTGTGATCAATGGCTTTGATGCCACTGTCTATGGCTCGCGGGGCCAGCAGCGCACGGCGGCCCTGGCCCTCAAGTTGGCCGAGGTGGCCCTGATGCAGCGCCAGGTGGGCGAGATGCCCATCCTGCTGCTGGATGACGTGCTCTCGGAGCTGGACCGGCGGCGCGGCCAATACTTGTTGGAGGCCATCGGCGAGGCGCAACAGGTGCTGGTGACCGCGACCTCGGAGGAGGGCTTTGGCCCGACCTTTCTGGAGCGGGCGCAGGTCTGGCAGGTGCGGGCCGGCATGGTGCACCCCGGCTTATAGGAAACAAGAAAAGACTATATCAAACGATCAAGGAGGTAATCCCATGACGGGCCCCATCACCATTTCGCTGCCCGCTCTCCCCACCTCGCTGGACGAGTTCCTGGCGCTGCACGCCGATTTGGCCACCACGCCTGAGGGCGGCGCTGCGGCCCTGGCGATGGCGTTGCTGGTCTATGCCCAGGATGCCGAGCTGGGGCAGGCCTGCCTGGCCGGCACGGTGGATGCGGCGCGCCTGGCCCCCGGCGCAGTCTCTTTTACGGGGCGTCAGCTTGCCCCCCGCGACCTGGCCCTGGTGCGGCGGCAGATGGCCCAGAACCCGCATCTGGCCGCCTCGTATGTGCAGGGCGCAACGCCGGAGAACGTCTATGCACTGCCCGAGCCGCCCTGGCAGATCATCTGCACCGCCAATCCCTACTCGGGCGACCGCGCCAAGGGGCCGTACAAGCTGTTCGTGGCCTGCTCTGGGGCGGCCTCGCCGCGCCCGGTGAGCCTGCGCCCCGACGATGCGGGTCTGTGGCGCCCCTTTGAGTGGAGCAGCCTGCTGGTGGGGATCCGCGTGCCGGGCCGCTAGAGGCGGGTTCGCAACCCCGTTTTTGGGGCGCCGCGCCCTTGTTGTATAATGGCCGACAATCTCTCGGGTCGGCGGCATCCGCCCGATCCTGGCATCGTTGCCTCCCTCAACGCCGAGCCCCTGCGCCATGAACGGCGATTCTGCCTCCGTGATTCTGGCACACGTGCAGGAGCAAGCGCAATGATCGTCTGCAAGTTTGGCGGCACATCGGTAGGGACGGGCGAGAGGATGGCCAATGTGGCCCGCATTGTCGTGCGCACTGCGCGCGAGACCAATGCGCTGCCGGTGGTGGTGGTCTCGGCTATGGGCGGCGTCACCGATAGCCTGCGCCACGCGGCGCACACTGCCGCTGCAGGAGATCGGCGCACCTTTGGCCTGATCCGCGACGAGCTGCAACAGCGCCACGAGCAGGCGATTGCCGATTGCGTGCAGGATACCGAGCACGCCCGGGGCTTGCGGGCCGAGGTGAGCGCCCTGCTCCAGGATTTCGAGAACCTCTGCAGCAGCATCCACACCCTGGGCGAGCTGACGGCCCGGGGGATGGATGCGGTCTCGGCGCTGGGCGAGCGCCTGTCCGCCCGCTTGGTGGCGGCGGCCTTGCGCAGCCAGGGCTACCATGCCCAGACCGTCGAGGCCACCCAACTGATCCTCACCGATAACAATTTTGGCAACGCCACCCCGTTGATGCAAGAGACCACCGAGCGCGCGCGCCGCGTCCTCTTGCCTCTGTTGGAACAGGGGGTCATCCCTGTCGTAACGGGGTTCATTGGGTCCACCCGCGATGGCGCCGTGACGACCCTGGGCCGGGGCAGCGGCGACCTGACGGCCACCCTGCTGGGGCGCTGCCTGCCCGCCGACGAGGTCTGGATCTGGACCGACGTGGACGGCGTGATGACCGCCGATCCGCGCATCGTGCCCCAAGCGCGCACCATGCCCCAGATCTCGTATGGCGAGGTGGCCGAGCTATCCTTCTTTGGGGCCAAGGTGCTGCACCCGCTGGCCATCCAGCCCGTGGTCGAGCCCCAGATCCCCGTGCGGGTGCTCAACTCGCTCAACCCCGAGCACCCGGGCACCCTGATCTCGCACGAGGCCTCGGAAGAGCTGTTGATCAAGGGCATTACGGCCATCCGCGATCTGAGCGTCGTGACGGTCCAGGGCCGGGGCATGCAGGGAGTGCCGGGCGTGGCGGGGCGGGTGTTCTCGGCAGTGGCGCGCAGCGGCGCCAGCGTGCTGATGATCACCCAGTCGTCTTCAGAGCAGAATATCTGCTTTGCGGTGCGTGGCATTGACACACCGGCCGCCGTGACCCACCTGGAGCGCGAGTTGGCCCTGGAGATCATGCGCGGCGAGATTGACAGCGTCAGCAGCCTGGATCGGGTTGCCATCGTGGCCGTGGTGGGGGCCGGGCTGCGGGGCAAGCCGGGCATCGCGGCGCGGGTGTTCAAGGCCCTGGCGGGCCAGGAGATCAATATTATCTCCATCGCCCAGGGCTCGTCCGAGTACAACCTTTCGCTGGTGGTGGAGCAAGAGGCGGTGAACCAGGCGGTGCAGGCGATTCACCAGCAATTTGCGCTGGAGCGCGTGGCCGCATCCGAGGGCATAGAGGAGGCGCAAGATGCGTAGGATCCCCGTAGGTATCCTGGGCGCCACCGGCGCCGTGGGGCAGCGTTTCATCCAACTGTTGGCCGATCACCCCTGGTTCGAGATCACGGCCCTGGCCGCCTCGGAGCGCTCGGCCGGCGGCCGCTATGCCGAGGCCTGCACCTGGCGGCTCTCCGCCGATTGTCCCGCCAACGTGCGCGACATGGTGGTGCAGCCCTGCGAGCCCAACCTGGATTGCCGCATCGTTTTTTCGGCGCTGCCCGCCGGGGCCGCCCTGAGCGTGGAAAAAGAGTTTGCCGCCGCCGGCTATGGCGTGCTCAGCAATGCCTCGGCCCACCGCATGGACCCCGATGTCCCGTTGCTGATCCCCGAGGTGAACGCCGACCACCTGGCCCTGCTGGAAACCCAGCGAGCACGGCGGGGCTGGGACAAGGGGTTCATCGTCACCGACCCCAACTGCTCCACCGTGGGCATGACCCTGGCCCTCAAGCCGATCTATGATGCCTTTGGCCTGGGCCGCGTGGTGGTCACCACGTTGCAGGCCCTCTCCGGCGCAGGCTATCCCGGGGTGCCCTCGATGGACATGCTGGACAACGTGATCCCCTACATCCGCAACGAAGAGGACAAGCTGGTCACCGAACCGCTCAAGATACTGGGGCGCTATGACGCGGCCACCGGCGGCATCGCCCATGCCGCATTCCCCGTCAGCCCCACCTGCACCCGGGTGGCCGTGCGCGATGGGCACATGGAGGTCATCTCCATCGAGCTGGCGCATAAGGCCAGCGCCGAGGAGCTGGCCGAGGCGTTGGCCTCGTTCCGGAGCGAGCCCTATGCCCTGGGCTGCCCCTCGGCGGTGGACCCCACCATCCTCGTGCGCAGTGAGCCCGACCGGCCCCAAACGCGGCTGGATCGCGACAACGGCAACGGCATGGCCGTCACCATCGGGCGCATTCGCCCCTGCGAGGTGCTCGATTTCAAGCTGGTGGCCCTCTCCCACAACACCATCCGGGGCGCGGCGGGCGGCTCGCTGCTCAACGCCGAGATCATGGTCGCCAAGGGGCTGATCCGATGAGCTGGGAACGCGGCGCCCTGGCGGACATGATGGGCTCTCGGGTGGTCTATCGCAATCTGGAGCCGGTGGATCCCGGCATCGCTGGCCTCCAGGCGGCCTGGCAGGCGGCGGGCCTGGACCACTATTACATTCCACGCAAGACCACGCCCGAGTATGCGCGGGTGATCTGGCATTTCATGCACGAGGCGCAGCGGCTGCGGGGCGTGGGTCGCCCCATCGAGCGCGTGCTGATGGTGGGCGATAGCGCCCGCAACGACGGCGCCGTGGCCCACAACCTGGCCCCGTATTGCGCCGCCCGAGGGTTCATTGGCATGGACGCCCTGGCCCGGCCGAGACAGGTCGCCATCGAGCAAGAGATCATCATGGTCGCCAACCGGTGGAACGCCCTGGTGGACCTGATGGCGTGGCTGGAGGCCGATGGCCTGGCCTGCGACGAGGCGATGGCGATGGTCATTGACCTGGACAAGACCTCGCTGGGGGCGCGGGGCCGCAACGATGGCGTGATTGACGCGGCGCGGGTGCAGGCGGCGGAGCGCATGGCCCGCGACACCCTGGGCGACGCTTTGGACGAGGCGGCCTTTCGCAGCCTCTATGCGCGGCTCAACCAGACCCGCTACCACTATTTGACCGAGGACAACCAGGATTATGTGGCCTATATCTGCCTGATGGTGGCGGGGCAGGCCCTGCCGGAGCAGCGCTTTTGGGCCGCCCTGGAGGACGGCAGCCTGAAGGACATCCAGGGCTTTTGTGCGCGCTGCGAACAAGCCGCAGCCGACATGGCCGACGGGCTACGCCAGGTGCACCGCGAGGTGTATGATGGCGTCGCCGCGGGCGACCCCACGCCCTTCAAGGCGTTTCGCCGGCTCGAGTTCCTGGAGACCATCGCCCGCATGGACGCCCTGCCCGACGAGGCCACGCCGGAGGCCGTGCTGGCCCGCGAGATCGTGCTGACCGCCGAGGTGAGCGACCTGGCGTGCAAGCTGGCCGCCCAGGGCGTGCTGGTCTTTGGCCTTTCGGACAAGCCGGACGAGGCGTCCATCCCCGACGCCGAGGCTGCGGCCCAGGGCCTGCGCGCGATCCACGAGACGCCGATGAAGGTGTACGGGGAGAGGCTGTTCTAGGGAGAGGGAAAGGGAGCTGGTGGTACCGGACACACAGACCGCAAGCATCTGGCATACTAGCGGCGCTGTCGGTTGAGGCATCCCGAGAGGCACGAACCCTGTAGTTATCGAGGATTAGGGGCACAGCAAGGCAAAGAGCGCATCCGTTCCGTTGATACAAGTTCTAGACGGCGTTCGACTTTTCTATGACGTCGAACAAAGTTGGATGCTCGCCAACGCCAACAGCCTTTCCGTGAAGGTGCTGGACATCAACCACCGCGCCAAAGCGAATGAACACTCGCTCAAAGCGAGCATACTGTCCTCCCCAGTAGACCATCGCGCACGACATGGGTGCTCCTTTGCCTCCATCTTGCCCATTCACGAGGAACCGCAGTCGGGTATCATAGAGGAATGCAACCGCGGTGGCAGCGCCAAACACGTACTGCTTCCAGTGGCGCGTGTTCGTGGCGACGGGCACAAGGGCTAGTACCTCTGCACCATGTTGAGAATAAGCCTCGGCGCACTTGCGAAGCCAGTCGCGAATCGTAGTGCCCCTCTCGCGGTCGCGACCATAGGGCGGATTTACATAGATGGTGGGGTAATCCCACGATGCCGCCAATCCATCTGTCTCGGGCAACGAATACTCGATAGCAGCTTTCACGATGGAATGCGGATTGGAGCAAGGATCCAAGGCGATTGCGCCACCAAAGAACCGCCGTACAGCATTAACGTATTTGGGTGGGGTACACCAATGTTGGCTCGATGGTTCGGTATTCTTGCGTCCTGCGGTCATATCTGCTCGACCTCCCGCCAATCTTTCGCCGCGAGCTTTCGCAGGTCCGCCTGCAATATCTCAAGCGTACCCTCGCGAGGAGAGATTACGTTGAACCACGTCTCGATTTCTGCCTCATGCGCCGAAAAGTAGCCCCGAAGAGCTTCGTCTGCGCTAGCCGCCATGCGTACCTTGGTAAACCTGTTTGCGCCAGACTTGCCAGAATAGCTGCCCAGGAACGCTTCGCGCGCGGGGGCTAACTCTGGTGTGGGATTGAGCAGCAACCGCTCTATGAACTGAGACAATCCGGCGTCGGTGAGGAACAAGAGCCAATCGTATGACTGCGCCAGCACTCGGAGTTCCTTGTTATGATTATCTGAGGTAAACCAGTTACCATGATTGCTGACTATGCCGACTGTAAGCATGAAATCGGCAAGATCCACGACGGCAAAAGAGTCTATGACTTCCCTAAGCAGTACATCGTAGGAATCTCGCCTAAAGGTACCGTCAGAGAGCTCCATTACGCCTTGGAACTGGCCATTCCGAAGCCGCACCTTCTGGAGAGATGATACTGTACGCGCCACATAGGCGCCCTGTTTCGCTTTCTCAATGGTTTGCGGCCCCTTTCGCATTCCTTCCTCTACCCCAACCCGCTTACACTCGACAATCGCGAACGGATGTGTCGCGAGTTCGCACACGGTCAATCCACAGCAAGAATGAGCCAACGAATCCACGTTTGCGACAACAGGACCGATTTCTGTCTCTACAATAATCGTTGCATTGCGTTTAACGCCATCTCTACTGAGCAATTGCGTCGCCTTGACAGCAGTCGCGTGGAGAAAGGGCAAGTGGCGTTTGACTTTTCTCGCTGTGAGCGGGAGCGAAAGGGGCACAATCACTGCTTCGTGCCGATTCAAAACAGGGTGAAGCGAGAACTCGACATTATGAGCTATTTCGGGATTGCCGAACTCGGGTACAGAACGCTCAATGACAATATAGTCGCGCAGATCCCAAGCGCACAGGGTGTAGAATGCGACAATCTCAACGAGCGTGCCTAAAGCACGTCCTGCGGCTTTTTTGCGATCTGTGGCATACAAGAAAACCGAGTCTGCCAGAGTTTTCTGAAGCGCATCTACCGATTCATAGACCAATTCTACGCCCCCGCATCGTTGCCTCGAACATGTGTCCTGCCTCAGACCTTTCTATCGAGCACATTCAACTCCGCTGGAAGGCGACGTGAGAGACAATCAGGACGCTGTCCGAGGTAACTTGCTCGCCCCCACTTGGCCCCAAAACACCTACACATGGTGCTGAGTATGATTCTTCATCACCCAGTCTAGGTTGAGCCCTGGAGTTTGTCAAGGAACAGCGTTCTTCCGTTCTTCCATCCCTGCGAGCCGCGAGCGATGGCCTCAGCGCTGCCAAGCGCCTGGCTCGCCGCTCAGAAAGGCGAGCCCCAGAGCTTTTCCAGGCCCTCTCGCAGGGCGTTCGCCCAGAGGCCGTGGAAGGGGGCGTTGCGCGCGTGCTGCTGGCCAAGACAGCCTGCGACCGCCGATGCAGATGGCCCCGTTGTCGCATAGATCGGCGCCACCAGCGCGGTTCTGCCCTCGGCCTCGAGAACCATTCGCCCCCGATACTCGGCGCCTGTATAGCAGTAGCTGATGGTCCCGGCGCCCCCATAGTTGGCCCCCAGGGCCTTGCCCGTCAGCTCGATGGACAGGCGGCCGTCGCAGGCATCCGCCCCCTCCTGCCCGGAGGAGACTACCTGTAGCCCTCTGCGCGCCAGCCAGCCTGCGATCACCTCCTCGATCCGCTCCGGTGCCTTGTCCTCGATCTCGGGATAGTTCTGCTGCACCGCAAGGCAGATGACCCGCAGCGTCGTCCCTTCCCAGGCCAGGACGGGGGGCGGCGTGGGCGTGGGCGATGGCGTGCGGGTGGGCGTCGGCGCGTCGGTTGGGGCGAGGGTGGCGGTCGGCGTCGCCGGGCGCAAGGAGGCGGTTAGCTCCCCTATCAAAGGCTGCAAGAGGGTGGCAGCCACGACGAGGGCCAACATCACCAGCCCCACCCCGATTAGAACGGTGATGCCAACATTCCGCAATCGGTGAGTACATGTCCTCGACTATGGACGCTGTGGACGCATACATGCGTCTAGCGTCAGCTTTGTCCATACGTGTTTGGTGCGCCTTTATATGGTTTTGTGGTAGGGGCTAGGCATGCCTAGCCCCTACCAGGCGGGCGAGACGCCCGCGCCCCAAGGGTCGCCGCTGCCGTACACAGCGTGTTGACTGCTTTTCCCCCAATTCTGAACTGATACTGGCGCGCCGCTTCCCCCTACACCCTGTGCCCCCGCAGCGTCACATCGCCCACCAACACAATGCGCAGGGCGCCCTCGGGGGTACGCACCAGCAAGGCGCCGTCGGCGTCCACGTCCTCGGCCACGCCCGCGATCACCTCCTCCGGCGTGCCCACCTGCACCGGCTGGCCCAGGGTGGCCAGGTGGCCGCGCCACTCCTCCACAGGCGAGAGGCCCTCCCCCAGCGCCAGATAGCGCGCCTCGATCCCCTGCAGCAGGGCGCACAGCAGGGGCAGGCGCGGCACGGGGCGGCCCAGCTCGGCCATGAGGCTGGTGGGCGGCGCCAGCGCCTCGGGGATAGCAGCCGGGTCCAGGTTCACGTTCAGCCCCATGCCCACGACGACAAAGGCCAGTTCGCGGCCCGCCAGCCCCAGCTCGGTCAGCACGCCGCCCACTTTGCGCCCCTTGATCACCAGGTCGTTGGGCCACTTGACCTGGGCGGCCAGCCCCGTCACAGCGCGAATGGCCTCGACGGCGGCGGAGGAGCAGAGCATGGTGGCCCGCTGGGCCTGGGCGGGGGCGAGCGCCGGGCGCAGCGCCACCGAGAAGAGCAGGGCGCTGCCGGGGGGCGCGTGCCAGCGGCGGCCCAGGCGCCCCCGGCCCGCCGTCTGCTCCTCGGCGATCACCAGGGCGCCATCGGGGGCGCCCGCCCGGGCCCAGGCCACGGCCCGGGTGTTGGTGGAATCAATGGCGGCGTGCTGTTCGAGGGCGCGCCCCACAAAGGCCGTCCCCAGGGCGGTCAGGATGATCTCGCGGCTCAGCGGGTCGTCCATGGGTTACTCTCCAGCATAGTGGCCGCGATCTCGGCGCTCTTGCCAATACGCCTGTGGTCCGATCTCGCCCATGCGCCGATTGGTGCGCAGCCAGTACGCCCGCAGGGCGTCGTCCAGGCCGGTGTGGTCGCAGGGGAAATCGGGGCATTGGAAGCAGTAATCGTGGCCGCGTTCGACGCTGCAGGCGCGCACGCCGCAATCGGGCATGCAGGCGTCGCCCTCGCGGCAACTCCCACAGGTTCCCTCTGCCAGATACGACAAAAACTGGCGGAACGCATCGAACTGGGCTGCCCTTGGCTCGAACGTCGTAAAGATAGCGACGAGTCGCTCAAAGCCCTCTAGTCTGCGTGATAGCTCTCGGGCATGCCACGCGATGGGGCCGTCGTCGAATGCGACGCAGCTATAGCAAACGGCGCCGCACGGGGCCACATAGCGCCGCACATCCACCGGTTCCATGCTATCACCTCCTTCTCTTCTGGCGCGCAGGCCAAGCGTTAGCCCAGCGCTGCCGGCAACAGCGTGACTCCCTCGCCCTGCCACGCCAACGTGAGGCCCCAGCCAAAGGGCTCATCCACCTGCACGACGGCGCTCAGCCGGTGCTCCCCCGGCGCTAGCCGGAGGCGCAGGCGATGACCCGGCGCCACATAGCCCCGCTCCTCCCACAAGGGCGAGGGCTTGAACCTGTTCTCGCCGTGGTAGAGCGGTTCATCGTCCAGCGCAAGGTCCAGGACGTCGCCATAGCCAAGGGCAAGCTCGACATCCGTCTCCTGGGCCACGGCCAGCCTTCGCGTAAGGGTGGCGCTGAGCAGAGTGGAGGGCAGGTAACGGTATAGGTTCAGTGCCCCGTTGGGCTCGCAGGCCGCCACGCCATACCCCTCGACGAACCAGGCATCCACCCAGCGCCAGGGCGCGCCCAGAGGCGGGGCTGCCGCGTGGCCCTGCTCGGGGATCGCAACCCCGGGCGAGGCGCGCAGGTTGCGGAAATAGGCCGGCAGGTAGGTCCACAGGCCCACCAGGCCGCCGCTGCGCCCATGGGCCAACCCCTCGACCACCAGGGGCGCCTGGCCGTCCACCGAGATGCTGGCCCGCCGGCCCTGAAAGGCGACCCGCAAGGTGAACCAGCGTCCCGTGGGCACCTCGGTGGCGCGCTGGTACGCCTCGCCGTGATAGAGCTGCCAGGTGTTGGCGCCGTGAAAGACGGGGTCGTACTGGAGGGCGTCCCAGGCGCCGCTGGTGTGGGGTTGGGTATAGGCCAGTTCATAGTTGAGGGTATCCGCCGCGCAAAAGACCAGGCCCGGGTAGGCCGGCCCCTCGGCGGCGATCTCGACCTCCAGTGTGCCCTGCTCCATCGCCAGCTCGGGCAGCAGGGCGAGGCCGTCCAGGCGCAGGGCCGGGCGCCCCGCAAAGGACGCGCTCTCGGCGCTGCGGGCCGAGAGATGGAGCGAGGCAAGATCGGCCAGCGCGTGCGTCAGCAATGTGCTCATGTGCATGCTCCTGTGTGATCACCCGCGCCCATCATCGGCGTGTTCGGGCCTGCCTTACTCTTCTGCCTCCGGTTCAGGTGTGGGCGTGGGCGGCTGGGGGATGGTCGCCATCAGATGATACGGATCAGGGGCCAGCGCATCCAGATTGTAGCGGGCGGCGGCATTCCACCAGAGCCAGCCGTGGCTGCCCGCGTCCTCGGCGCCCTTGCGCTGCCGCAGGTAATCGTCCAGCGCATAGGGCACGCCCAGGGCATAGTGCTGTAGCCAGGGGCGCACCAGGGTATCGGTGCGCTTGTGGAGCTGCATCATACTATAGTAGACCGTCTCGTAGGGATGGGTCCAGGCATCGCTCACGCCGATGGGTTGCAGCGCCAGCCGGTTGAATGTCGTGGGATAGAGCATGGGCGAGAGATAGTCCATGTGGGGCGCGATGTCGTCCACCCGCTGGCCGATGCCCATGTCCCGGGTGGCGTCTACCCAGGGGGTCAGCCCGAAAATATCCGCCGAGAGAAAAGCGGGCGTCGGCTCGATGGCGCGATAGGCGGCGGCGCAAAAGTCGCCGATGGCCTGAGTGCGCGACTCAAAGGTTGCCTCTTGGACATAGACGCGATCCGAGACCCGCCCCTCGGATGGAAAGCGCAGGTAATCGAACTGGACCTCGTCGAACCCCTTGTCCACCGCCTCCAACATCAGGGCGATGTTGTAATCCCAGACCTCTTGGCGGAAGGGGTCGCCCCAATAGAGGCCCTCGCCATCCTTGTACAGGGCGCCGGATTGGGTGTGGATGGCCCACTCCGGCTTGCCCTCGCCCAGCAGGCGATCCTTGAACACCACGATGCGGGCAATGGCATAGATGCCGCGCTCGCGACAGGCCTGCAACACCTCCTCGATGTCCATCAAGCCGGGAACAGCCGTGCCGATCTCCTGGGCCACGGGCACCTCGCTGGCCCACGCTGTGGTGGCCCAATCGCCTTTGACGTCAATGACAATGGTGTTGAGCAGCTCCGAGGCCGCCACCATATCCAGCAGCTCATAGATCCGGTCGGGCAGCGAGAGCACGGCCATAGGGATATAGATCCCGTGGGCCACAAAGGGCTCCAGCTCGATCTCGTAGCGTCCCATCTGGGTCACGGGCAGGTCCACGCGATCATAGCCGGCGGCCTTGACGAACAACCTTGTGACATCCTCGCCATCCAGGATCTCAAACGCGCCCTGGTCGTCGGTGCGCAGCAGATCGGGCTCTTCTCGCCCTTGGCGAAATACCTGCACCAACCCATTGGCCACGGGCGCGCCGGTCTCCAGGTTGTGCAGAGTCCCCATGATCCGTGTGGCGCGCAGCGCTAGCGAGAGCGCGTCCGGCTCACCCTCATAGAGCGCCGTGGCCGTAAGATAGCCCCTCGCCGCCACGGTCAGCTCGCTGCCGGGGGGCAGGCGCAATGTGGCGCGGCCCTGGGCATCGCTCACAGCCTGGAGCTCGCCCGATGAAACCGAGGCGCCCTCCAGTGGCAGCTCGCTGGCCTGATCCACGATCTGGATAACGGCCTGCCAGGGCTCCAACACGATCTCCAGCGAAGGCTGCCCGGCATAGATCACCGGCTCTACCGGCTTGTGGGCCGGGCTCTCGACCTCGAGCGGCAGCCCTGTCTGCGCCAGGCGCAGCCGGTAACGGCCCTCGGCGTTGGTCAGGGTGGCCTGATCGCCCAGCCGCACCCGGGCCCCCTCAACCGGCGCGCCATCGGGCTCGCGCACCACACCTTCCAGCACCTGCGGGCTGACCTGAATGGCCAGCGGCGCTGCCAGGCTCCCGTCGGGCGCAAAGGCGGCCTGCACCTCCCCGGCGCCCAACGTCAGAGCGATGCATCCTTCGCACGTGATAGCGAGATCGAGAATCTCGCGGGCCGGCGTCTCGAACGCACCATCCTGGTCCAGAGTCAGGGTCTCGTCGCCATATTGCACAAGGCCCTGCTGCAACGGCTCGCCCGTATCCGCCAGGGTGACTTGACCACGCAACATGCGGGGCTGGAGGGCGATCTCGTGGTTTTGCCTGCGCGCCTCCTCGGTAAGCGAGATCGCCAGCGGCGTCTCGACATAGCCCACGGCGATGATGCGCCCCTGGTGCTCGCCGGTAGGCAGCTCAATGGCAAAGCGACCATCGCCATCCACCGCCACCACCTGGTCGGCGATATGCACCTGGGCATCCGCCACAGCGGCGCCCGAGACGGCGTCTCGCAATGCGCCCTCGAAACGTGGGCTGGCGTCACACGCGGCCAGGAAAAGGGCAAGCAACAAGGTGAGAGGGAGCATCCGGCAGGGTTTTGGCATGTTCTATTCCTATCAGGTGCGCTGCGCGGGCCGTGGGCGTGATTATATCCCAGGTCAGCTCGTGCCCCAATTCAGGGCGCGTTCCGGGCAGGGAATTTCATAACAAGCATTATGACGATCTGCCAACCAGAGCCCATCACTCTGCATCTGGCGGTGCGCATCTACTGAATTCGCGGCGCTGCCCTCAAGAAGGACTGCCACTGCATTCTGCGTATTGGCTATCATAAAGCTCATCTTGAAGCGTCCGGCGTTCCGGGCCGATGGCGGCGACAAGTCCCGGCAGCCCTGCAACCGGCCTGCAATTGCAGGCGCTCAAACGGCTTGACGCGGGCGCTAACCTTGAGGATAATACGCAAGCATTCGAGCAGCGTAGGCCGCGTATGCTGTGAGCCAAGGCTGGGGAGGTGGGAGCGATGGCCGACTGGAGCGATGCGGGAACCGTAGCGTATTGTGGCCTGGTATGCGCCGGGTGCCCCGGGCTAAGCGATGGCTGCGTGGGCTGCCGTGGCGGTGGCGGCGATGACCCCTGCCAGGTGCGCGATTGCTGCCTGGAAAACAACTATGCGGGCTGCTGGGAATGCGCCCAGATGCCCTGCGATAAGGGGCCCTTTGGCAAGCCCGAGTGGGCCGGCGTCTGCACGGGCCTGATCCAGGCGGTGCAGGTTCGTAGCCTGGAAGGCATGCTGGCCCAGGTGCGCCAACGGCTCGGCGATGTGATAGACTTTGGCGCACTCAGCGGCCTCTCTGCCGCCGATGTGCGGGCGCTGCTGGACGCTGAATAGCCCGGCAATCGATGGAGAAAGTGTGAGATGCAAGAGATGCTCCTGGTAGGGCGCTGCGGCCTCTATTGCGATCTGTGCACCGAGCGGATCGCCGAGAGCTGCCATGGCTGCGGCTGTGAGTGTAACGCCTGCGGCGCCCAGTACCACCGGGAGCATTGCGCGATCTATCGTTGCGTTACAGAACGGGGCCTGCTCACTTGCGCCGACTGCCCCGAGATGCCCTGCACCCGTCTGATCCACTTTGCGTATGATCCCATTTGGCGCACCCACCGTCCGGTGATCGAGAACCTGCGGCGCATCCGGCGCATCGGTGTCGAGGCCTGGCTGGAGGAACAGCGGGCCTATTTCGACGACGAGCGCCTGCGCCAGCGCTGGCTCGATCTACACCGGGAATGCAGCGACCTGCACCGGCAACGCCGCCGGCAGAACCCTGCCTGACACGCTGCAACGACAGGGCTTGCTGAGGGGACCGGGAATGAGCCCGGCCGCCAACAGAACGATAGGTGCACATGTTCGTCTATCTCGCGATCTGCCTCGTGATCATCGTTGCTGCCCTGGTCACCATACGGGCGCCCCGCCTGATGCACGCCGCCATTGCCCTGGTGTTGGGCAATTCGGCCCTCGCCCTGCTTTTTTTCGTGCTGCGAGCCCCCTTTGCCGGTAGCGTGCAGCTTTCCGTCGGCGCCGGCGTGGTGAGCGTCCTGTTCATCCTGGCCATCACCCTGACCGAATCCATAGGAGGGGGCCAAGGTGAAAGGTGAATCTCGCTGGCTGGCCGCCATGGCGCTCCTGTTCGCTGCTGGGATCGCCTTTTCGTTGCTGACCCGCCGCGCCGCCGTGATCGAATCGGGCCCTGGGATGCTCTGGATGGGCAGGCAGTTCGATCTCTACATCCAACTGGGGCTCTTTTTCCTGGGCGCTCTGGGCATTCGGGCGCTCTTGCCGGGCGAAGAAGAGGAGGATGAATAGGGTGGTAGGTTGGGAAGCGGCTGCCGATGCCATCAACCCCTGGCTGGCCCTGGCCTTGATCGTGCTGGGCCTGATCGCCCTGATCACCCAGCGGCGCGCGCTCAAGCAGGTGCTCGGGCTGAGTATCCTGCTGCAAGGGGCGCTCTTGATCCTGGTGGATGCCGGACGGGTCCACGGCCAGATTGAGGCCATGCAGCCGCTGGTCATCACGGCCCTGGTGGTGGAGGCCATCGTCATGGCCATCGCCCTGGTGCTGATCATCAACGCCCTGCGCTACCACCCCGAAGGGCTGGTGGACGATCTGACCGAGCTGAAAGGATAGCGCACAGATGGGCTGGCTGGAGGGGTTGATCTTGGCGAGCATGGCGCTGGGGCTGGGCCTGTTGGCCATGCGCCAACGCCCCTGGGCGGCCCGCGCCGAGCGCGGCAGCGCCATGGCCCTGGGGCTGCTCTCCCTGAGCCTGCTCTGGCCCTTTCTGCAAGGCAGCACCGGTTGGTGCGTGACCCTGTTCCCCGGCGCCGAGTGCGCCGGGCTGGTGGCGCGCCCGCCGGGCGTCTACCTGGCCGTGATCGCCTTGGTTGCCCTGGGGCTGGCCCAGCTCTTGCCCCGCGAGCAAGAGACGCACTGGCCCGGCCTTGGGCACCTGCTCTGCGGCCTGGTGGCCGCGGGCGTCACCGTGGACCATATGCTCATGCGTTTCCTGCTGGTCGAGATGGCGGCCCTGCCCACCCTGTTTATGCTGCTGGCCGATGGCAACCGGGGGCTGCCTCTCTGGCGCAACATCCTGCTCTTGCGCGTGGCGGGCGACGTGTTCCTGCTCCTGATCCTGGGACTGTATGCCCTGGCGGGCACCTGGGCCATTGACGCCATGCTGGCCCTGGCGATGGAGAACCCCGCCGCCCGGCTCTGGCCGGTGTTGGCCTGTGGCCTGGGCGCGGTGTGGGTCAAGCTGGGCCTGCCCCCCGCCGATGGCTGGCTGCGGGATGCCCTGCGCGGCCAGCCTGGCAGGTACCTTCTGACCGCGGGCGTTGGCCTGCCGGTGCTGGGTGGTTATCTGCTCTACCGGCTGCGGCCCGTGCTGGCTGCGGCCAACGGCCTGGCGCTCCTGTTGGGTCTGGGCGCCCTCGCCCTGGCCTGGGCGGCGCTGCAACGCTCCCGCTCGCCGGGCGAGCGGCTGCTGGCGGCCACCGGCGCGCTGCTGGTGGGCCTGGCGGGCACGTCGCTCCCCTCCTGGTATCTGCCCTTGCTGGCCCTGCTGCGGGCGGGCATCCTGGCCGCCCCGGCGCTCCTGGCGGGGCGGCCAGGATGCCCGCTGGCCCGGCCCGCGCCGCCGGACGAGCGCCCCATCCGCGAGGCGGCCCAGGGGACGCTGCGCCCGGCGCACCGTTTGATGGCCTCCGTGGAGCTGGGTCTGCTAGAGAGGCTGGGGCAGCGGACCGTGGCGGGGGCCCATGCCCTGGCCCGCGCCTTGCAGCGCCAGCACACCGGCCTGCTGGGGCGCAACCTGGTGTGGGCCTGCCTGGGCATCGTCTGTTTGATTTTGTTTGGCCTGGCCTTTGCTTCTATGGGATAGGGGATCGTGGTGAACGCTTGGATCTGGCTGGCCCTGCTGATACCCGTGGCGACGGCTGCGGGCCTGGCGCTGTTGCGCGGCCCGTGGGCGCGGCGCGCGGGCTGGCTGGCGTTGGCCGCCCTGGCCTTGGGGCTGGGCGCCCTGGGGGCTGCCGCGCTGCTGATCCCTGACGCCGAGACGCAAGAGTTGTGGCATCTGGACCGGCTGGCGTTGCCCTTTATCCTGAATACGGGCGTGGTCTCGTTGGCCGCCTTTGTCTATGCCCTGGGCGATCTGCGCCAGGCACCCCGCTCCGCGCTGGCCTATGCCGCCATGCTGCTCTATGCTGCCAGCATGCTCGCCAGCGTGATTGTGGCCGATGCCCTGCTCTTTCTGTTGGCCTGGGAGATGACGGTGCTCTCCTCTAGCGCGCTGCTGCTGGGCTGGGGCAAGGGCCAGGATCGCCCGCGCATCACCCTCAAGTATTTCCTGTATAGCCAGGCTGGGTCGCTGCTGATCATGGCCGCGCTGGCGCGGCTGGCCCAACTCGCCGGTAGCACCCGACTGGATGCCCTGGCCGCGCTGGGGACCAGCCTGTCCCCCGCCGCCGCTTATGGCCTCGCGGGGGCGCTGCTGCTGGGCTTTATGATCAAGCTGGGCGTCTGGCCCGTGCACGGCTGGCTGCCCGACGCCCACACCGCTGCGCCCATGCCCGTCAGCATCATGCTGGCGGGCGCCAACCTGGGCCTGGCCGCCTATGGCATCCTGCGCATGGCGCTGCCCCTCTTTCCAGAGGCGGCGGCCCCGCTGCAACTGACGCTGCTGCTGGTGGCCCTGGGCTCCCAGGTGTATGGCGCGGCGCTCTGCTTTGCCACCGATGACCTCAAGCGGGTGTTGGCCTATTCCAGCGTCAGCCAGATGGGCTATGTGCTCTTTGGGCTGGCCACCCTGTCTGCCCGGGGGATCACCGGCGGCCTGACCCACCTGGTCTGCCACGGGGTGTACAAATCGCTGCTGTTCATCGGGGTGGGGCTCCTGGGCCACACCTTTGGCCACCAACAGGCGGGGCGGCTGCACGGCGTCGGGCGGCTGCTGCCCGGCATCGCCCTGGCCATGGCCGTTGGGGCGGTCGGGCTGACCGGCTGGCCCCCCTCCGGCGGCTTTTACGGCGAGTGGATGATCCTGGCGGGCGGCCTGGCCACGCCCTACCACTGGCTCGGCTATCTGGAGATCATTGCCCCGCTGATGACCACGGCCTATGTGGCCTACTACTTGATCCACCTGGGCGCAGGGCAGCCGGAGGAGGCGCCGCAGCAAGCGCGCCTGCCCGCCGCCATGCGCCTGTCGCTCTATGCCCTGGCGGGGCTGGCGCTGCTGGCGGGCCTTTTCCCGTCGCCCCTGGTGCAATGGGCCACGGGGGCCGCCGCAATGGCGGGGGGTGGCCTGTGATGGTGCTGCCGGTGTGGGCCCCCCTGGCAGTGCTGGCCGCGGGCGCCTTTGCGGTCTATCTCGTGGCGCGCTGGGTGTCCCGCCGCAACGGGCTGTTGGCCGGCCTGACCATCGCCATCCACGCCCTGGGTCTGCTCTGCACGGCGCAGCTCGTGCGACAGATGGGCAACGGCGGCCCGGCGCTCTGGGCACCCGATGGGGCCGGGCACGCCATGCTGGCCTCCGAGCCGGGGGGCCTGCTGGTGGCCCTGGTGGCCCAGAGCCTGGGCATGCTGGTCTCGATCTATTCCGGGCGTTACCTGGCGCTGGATCACCGCTACGAGGACTATTACCCCCTGCTCCTGGGCCTTTCGGGTGGCGTGCTGGGCATGGTGCTGGCCTCCGATCTCTTTGTGCTCTATATCTTTGCCGGGCTGACGGGCGTGGTCAGCTATACGTTGGTGGCCTTTCGTCGCCAGACATCGACGGCGGTGGAGGCGGGCTACAAGTACGCCATCATGGGCGGCATGGCCACCACCCTGATGCTGGCAGGGGTGGGTTACTGGCTGCGCGCCGGTGGCTCCCTGGATATGCTCGCGGGCGCCCGCGCCGCCGGTTCCTGGGGCGCGGTGGGAGTGGCGTTGGTGCTGGGCGGCGTGGGCCTCAAGGCGGCCCTGGTGCCCGCCCACACCTGGCTGCCCGACGCCCACAGCCGCGCCCCCAGCAGCATCAGCGCGATGCTCTCGGGCATCCTGGTGCCCGCCCATGTATACGTGTTCATCAAGACCGGCCTGCTCCTGGGGTGGGAGCGCAGCCTGCTGGGCGGCCTGTTGATCGCCGCCGCCCTGCTGGGCATGTCGCTGGGCAACCTGATGGCCCTGGTGCAGACCTATGGTAAGCGCATGTTGGCCTATTCCACCATCGCCCAGGTGGGTTACATCCTGTTGGCCTTTGGCATCGGCCTGCTCTATGGTCGCGCCGAGGCGCTGGCCGGGGCGTTCTTTTTGCTGGCGGCCCACGCCGCGCTCAAGGCCCTGGCCTTTCTCGCCAAGGGCGTCTGCCACTTTTACTGCGACGCCACCCGCCTGGAAGAGCTCGATGGCCTTTACTATCGCCTGCCGTTCACGGGGGCCTGTTTCAGCATCGCCCTGCTGGGGCTGGCGGGCTTTCCGCCCCTGGCGGTTTTTGCGGGCAAGTGGCTGGCCCTGGTGGGCATGTCTGTGAGCGAGCCATTGGTGACCGGCCTGGTGCTTCTGTTCCTGGCCAACAGCCTACTCAGCGTGGCCTATTATGCGCCGCCCATCTACCGGCTGTTCAAGACGGGCCACGAGCGCGCCCATGTGGCGGTCTCGCGCTGGATGCTGGCGCCCCTGGCGCTGTTGCTAGGGATAGCCCTGGCCCTGGGGGTCTATCCCGGGCCGCTCATGCGCCTGGCCGAGCGAGCGGCGGCGGCCATGCTGGGCTGGGGAGGGTAATGATATGAACTGGTTGGCAAGCCCGCCGGCGGCTCTTGTTCTGTTCCTGGGCCTTGCGGCGCTGCTCTACCTCCTGGGCGGCAAGCTGGCCCCGCGCGGCAAGGACTCGCCGGGCAAGCACATCTCGTACACCGGCGGCGAGGAACTGGAGGCGGGGGCTGGGCCTCTCTCCTACCAGCGCTTTTTCCGGCTGGCGCTGCTCTTTGTGGTGGCCCATATGGCGACCCTGGTGATCGCCATGCTGCCCCGCGCAGAGGATGTGCGCCGTCTGGCAACCCTCTATCTCCTGGTGGTGGCCATCTGTCTGGACGTTCTGATCATACGGAGGTTCCGTGCCTAGCTGCACCAATCGGATGCTGCGCTGGGCCCGCCGCAACTCGATCTGGGTCCTGCACTATAACAGCGGGGGCTGCAACGGCTGCGATATCGAGATCCTGGACCTGCTGACCCCACGCTATGACATCGAGCGGCTGGGCATCGTCAAAGAATCGTCGCCGCGCCACGCCGACGTGCTGCTGTGCACCGGCCCGGTGACCCTGCGCTCCCGCGATCCGCTGCTGCGCATCTATGAGCAGATCCCGGAGCCCAAGTGGGTGGTGGCTGTGGGCGCCTGCGCTGCCTCGGGCGGCATTTTCGCCGAGAGTTACCACTCCTTGGGCGGGGTGGACAAGGTGCTGCCGGTGACGGCCTATGTGCCCGGCTGCCCCTGCCGCCCGGAGGCCATCCTGAACGCCATTATGACCCTGAGGACGCTGATATGATCAAGCGAAAAGCCCTGCAAGAGTTGCTGGCCACGGCCTGCGGCCTGGAGCGGGTGGCCTTTGAGCCGGGCATGGGCCAAGAGTGGGTGGCCGAGCTGCCCGCCGAGGCTGCACCCTGCGCCATCGAGGCGCTGCGCACGCTGCCCGCCTGGCGCCACCTCTCCACTATCACCGGCCAGGTGGTGGGGGATGCCATCCAGCTCCTGTACCACTGCTGGCTGGGCCGTGGCGTTACCCTGCGGGTGACCCTGCCGCGTGAGGGCGCCCAGGCCCCTTCGCTGGCGGCCCGGTTGCCCGGCGCGGCCTGGTACGAGCGCGAGATTCAGGAGCTATTGGGCGTGGCCTTTCGGGGGTTGCCCGAGGGGCCGCCCCTGCTTCTCAGTGAGACCTGGGACGCCCCGCCGCCCCTGGCCGACCCAAAGGAGCACCCATGACCACCGTTCGGCTGCCCATCGGCCCGCAACACCCGCTGCTCAAAGAGCCCCTCTCGCTCCAGATTGACGTGGCGGGCGAGCAGATCAGCGAGGCGACGGTGCGCATCGGCTATGTGCATCGCGGCATCGAGGAGCTGACGCGCTGCCGCAGCTATGTGCAGAACGTGCACCTGATCGAGCGCATCTGCGGCATCTGTTCCCACATCCACAGCACCACCTACTGCCAGGCCGTGGAGGCCCTGCTGGGGATCGAGATCCCGCCCAGGGCGGCGGCCCTGCGCGTGCTGCTGTGCGAGCTGGAGCGCATTCACAGCCACCTGCTCTGGATCGGCGTGCTGGGCGAGGCCATCGGCTTCACGACCATTTTCATGTATGCCTGGCGCGACCGCGAGCTGGTGCTGGATATCATGGAGCGGCTCAGCGGGGGGCGCGTCTCTCACGCCGCCAACATCATCGGCGGCGTGCGGGTGGACTTGGGCGCTGAGGAGATCGCCCTGATCGAGCAGACCCTGGACACGCTAGAGACCCGGCTCTCTCTCTACCGCGACCTGATGGTGCACGACCGGCCCTTTCGCCTGCGCACCCAGGGGATCGGGCGCCTCTCGCTAGAGACGGTCCAGGCCCTGGGCATCGTGGGTCCCACGGCCCGCGCGACGGGCGTGGATGTGGACATGCGCCGCGATGCCCCCTATGCCGGCTATGGCGGGCTCTCCTTTCGCGTGATCGTCGGCTCGGAGGGGGATGTTTGGAGCCGCGCCGACGTGCGCCAGCAAGAGATCGCCCAGAGCCTGTCCCTCTGCCGCCAGGCGATACGGGCGCTGCCGGAGGGTGACCTGGCGGTGCGCGCGCCCGCCCGCGTGCCCGAGGGCGAGGTGGTGACGCGCACCGAGGCGCCCCGAGGCGAGCTGATCTATTACGTGCGCAGCGATGGCAGCGACCGCCCGGCCCGCCTCAAGATCCGCACCCCCACCCTGCCCGCCCTGATGAGCCTGGCGGGGCTGCTGCGGGGGGTGCAGGCCGCCGATCTGCCCGTGGTGATCGCCGGTTTCGATCTGTGCATCGCCTGCGCGGACCGCTGAGGGAGAGGCAGACAGATGTTGGTGCTTTGGCAGATGCTGGTCTTTCCGGGGGCGCTGTTCCTGATCAGCGGCTCGCTGCTGATCGCCTGGCTGGATCGCAAGATCATCGCCAAGCTACAGGGCCGCGTGGGGCCGCCCTGGTATCAGCCCCTGGCCGATATGCTCAAGCTCCTCTCCAAAGAGGACATTATGACGGTGGACACCGACGCGCTCATGGCTACCCTGCTGCCCTTGTTGGCCGTGGCCAGCACCCTGGCGGCGGGCATGTATATCCCCGTGGGCAACCGGGCCGTCATGTCCTTCGAGGGCGACCTGATCATCGTCGTGTTCCTGCTGGCCATCCCCACCCTGGGCTATTTCCTGGCGGGCTGGGCCTCGGGCGGCGTCTATGGCGTGCTGGGAGGCAACCGCTCCCTGCTCCAATACTTTTCCTACGAGGTGCCCCTGCTCATCGGCCTATCGGCGCCGGCCCTCTATTCCGGCTCCTGGCAGATCCTGGCCTTGATGGATGCCCAGCGCGCCTACCGCTGGCATCTCTTTAGCCTGCCCGTAGGCTTTTTTGTGGCCCTGATCGGCCTGATCGGCAAGCTCAAGCGGGTGCCCTTTGACATCCCCCACGCCAAGACCGAGATCGGCGCCGGGCCGCTGACGGACTATAGCGGGCGCAAGCTGGCTCTCTGGAAGCTGACCATCATGCTCCAGACCCTAGTGGGCCTGAACCTGCTGGTGGCCGTGTACATGGGGGGCGCCGACCGCATGTGGGGCGCCTGGGGGTACCTGATCTATGGCATCAAGATCATGACGCTCCTGGCGGGGCTGGCCGCCGTGCAGGCCCTCTATGCACGCCTGCGCATTGACCAGATGGCCCAGCTTGGCTGGCGCGCCCTGGTGCCCCTGGGCCTGGCCCAGATGCTCATCGCCCTGTGGATCTCGGGAGGCTGAGATGCGGCGCAAGTCACTGCGAGGCTATATCGTCCCCCACCTGCTGCGCACCCTCTTTCGCCAGCGGGAGACCATCCGCTACCCCCAGGGCGAACTGGAACTCCCCCAGACCTATCGCGGGGCCGTGGTGGTGGACATCTCCAAGTGTGTGGGCTGCGGGCGTTGCGCCCGCGATTGCCCCTGTGGATCGCTGATCGTGACGCGCCTGCCCGATGGCGGCGTCAGAGTGGTGCAAGACTATAGCACGTGCGCCGAGTGCGGCCAGTGCGAGCTTGTCTGCCCTCGGGACGCCATCCACCTGGCGCCGCGCTTTCGCGAGGCGGGCGTGGATCGGGACGATATGGTGCTGACCTGGCAGCGCGACAAGCAGGAACGCGAGGGCTGAGCCGGGCTCACATCCAGGCGCGGCGGCTTGGTGCGCCCTAGCGCAAAAAGGCGGCAAACACCCGGTTGCCCAGCAGGCGCCCGCGCGGCGTCAGGCGGATGCCCTCGGCGTCGCTCGCCAGCAGGCCCGTGCCCGCCAGCTCGGCCAGCGCCTCGGCATATTCGGCCTCGATCTCGACGCCAAAGCGCTGGCGAAAACCGGCCCGCGTCACCCCCTGGCTCAGCCGCAGCCCCAGCATCATGGTCTCGTCCATGGCCTGCGCCCGCGTGACCGGCTCGCTGCTCGCCAGTGTGTTCTCGCCCGCGGCCACACGGCGCACATATGCCACAGGATCGGCGATCTGGGCATAGCGGCGCAGGCCATCATAGCCGTGGGCGCCCGCCCCCAGCCCCAGGTAGGGCTCGTTGCGCCAGTAGTGCAGGTTGTGGCGGCAGGCCAGGGTGGGCAGCGCTCCCGGCCGGTCGCCCGGCGCGCCCCTGGCCCAGTTCGAGATCTCGTACTGTTCATAGCCTGCCGCTGCCAGCAGCTCTTGGGCCAATTCGTACATATCCGCGGCCAGATCGTCATCGGGCGCGGGCAGCGCCCCTTGCGCGACCTGGACCGCCAGGGGGGTGTGCTCTTCCAGGGTCAGGGCATAGAGTGAGATATGCTCCGGCGCCAGGGCCAGGGCCTGCTCCAGATTGGCCCGCCAGCGCGCCAGGGTCTGGCGGGGCAGGCCGAACATCAGGTCCAGGCTGATGTTGCGCAGGCCCGCCGCGCGCGCATCGGCCAGGGCATCCAACGCGGCCTGGCGGTCATGGATGCGCCCCAACAAGGCCAACTCGTCAGCGTGGAAACTCTGCACGCCCAGGCTCAGCCGGTTATAGCCCCCGCGCGCCAGCTCTTGCAGTGAGGCCCGCGTCACCGTGCCTGGGTTGGCCTCCACCGTGGCCTCTGCCCCTTGCGGCAGGCTCAGCGCCCGGCGGCAGGCCGCCAGCAGCGCCACCAGGCGCTCCGAGGGCAACACCGTAGGCGTGCCCCCGCCCACGTACAGGGTATCGAACGCGCCATCGCCTTGTGCGGCGCTTGCATGGTGGATCTGCTGGATCAGGGCGTCCGCGTAGGGGGCATACAGGGCCTCATAGCCGGGGTAGGAGCAGAAATCGCAATACAAGCATTTGGCGCGGCAAAAGGGGATGTGCAGATAGATGCCAGCGCCGGACATGGCGGGCCGCCTAGGGCGTGCGGGCGGCCCTGGCCCGCTCCAACGCCTTGTCGTAAGCGGCCAGGATCGCGGCGGCAGCCTGCTCGGGGTCCGGTGCGCCCTCGCCGCGCGCCTGTTGCGTCAGGGCTGCCACGGCCTGGCGCAGATCGCCCGCCATGGCCGGGCGGCCATTGGCGAGATCGCCCAGTTGCCACAGGCGGGGCACATCCGCGGGCGCGCCCACGGCCAGCGAGAGCCAATCGAGGGCCTCATCCTGTCCGATGCTCAGGGCGACCGCCGCGACCAGCGGCGAATGACTCTCGCCGGGGCCGGGCTCGATGCGGGCCAGCGCCGCGCCCTGGCCCGCGCCCAAGAGCGGGATGCGCACGGCGGTCACGATCTCGGCGGCGCTATTGACCCGCGAGACGCCGGGCCGCACAAAGAGGGAACGCACCGGAACCCATTGGGCGCCCGTCAGGTTGGCGATCTCGGCCTCGGCGGAGAGGGCGATCAAAGTGATGGCGCCCTCGCTGTTGCCCCGGGCGTGGACGATGCTGCCCGCCAGCGATGCCTGCTGGCGGATCTGGGGCGCGCCCACCATCTGCGCCGCCTCGGCCAGCACGGGCATCTGGTCGGCGATCTGCTCCTTGATCAAGAGCTGGGCATAGGTAACGGCCCCGCCGATCACCAGATAATCGCCTTCGATGCGCACGCGCTTGATGGCCGTGATGCGCGAGACATCCACCAGGCGCGTGGCGATGGCCTGGCCCCGCTGCAAGAGGGGCATGAGTTTGGTGCCGCCGCTGATGATCTGGGCCTCGCCGGGGTGGGCCGTCAGATAGGCAATGGCCTCTTCGATAGAGGAGGCCATATAGTAATCTCGCAGCACGCGCCGGTGCTCCGGCAAGAAATCGGGCATATTCCCCTTTTCGCGCTAGTGCCTGCGGCGCAGGGCGATACGGATCTCGGTATAGAGCCGCTCGATGCTCTGCCGGCGCCGGAGCTTGGCCTCGCTCTCTTGGCCTTTGGCGATTGGAAAGTGCTCCAGCATGCCAACCTTTTCCACGCACTCGCGGCGGCTGGCGCCCTGCTTGAACAACTCCAGAATGCGGCGGCGCATCTCGGCCAGGTACTCGTACAAGGGCTCAATCACCTCTTTGCCGCAAGGCTCGCCCGTGCCAGGGATGATCAGCTCGATATCCATCTCTCGGATGGCCTTGAGGGTATCGAGCCAGGCCAGCGAGTTGGCCTGATAGGCCGCCGGGTGCTCGTTGTTGGTGATGTTGTCTCCGGCGAACAGGATGCGCTCCTTGGGTAGATAGACGCCCAGCGACGCCGGGGTGTGGCCCTCCAGATAGAGCACCTGTATCTCTCGGCTGCCCAGGTGCAGGGTGAGCCGATCCCCCACCGAGACCTGGGGCCGCTGAAAGCGGAGCCCCATGATCTCACTCGCCAGGGCGGGGTCCTGGGCGCGATAGCGCTCGGCCATCTTTTCCAGCACCGGCTCGTCATAGCGGCTGAGGGGCTTGTCCGATTCTTCGTGGCCGATCACGCGCACCGGCACAAAGGCGGCATTGCCCATATAGTGTTCCAGGTGATAGTCGGTGTTGACGATGGCATAGGGCTGCGCAAGGCCCATCGCCTGCATCTCGGCCTGCCACTGGCGCCCCTGGCTGGGCAGCATGGGGGTATCCACCAACACGGGCCCCCGGCCCGTCAGGATCAGGCCGCAGTTCCCACCGGCAAACCCTTGGGCTACATATACGCCTTCTGCAATCTCGTTCATCGCTATCTTTCCTTACGCCAAGCTGTACCGTCTGCGGCCTCCAGGCGGCCCTGGACGTCTTGCAGCATAGCCACCAGGCCCTCACGCGAGAGGCCGCCGCCCTGGGCCATGTGAGGCCGCCCGCCGCCGCGCCCGCCATAGGGGCTGATCAACTCGGCGGCCAGAGCCGCCATATCCAGATCCACATCCGCCGAGCGCGCCAGGCAGAACTGAGGGCTGGGGCTATCCACGCCCAACGCGACGACCATGCCGGGCGCCTGCACGATCTGGGTCGCAAGCTGCCGCATCTCGGCGGCATCGGTCTCGTCTAGTAGGCGGCACACCACACGCCACGCGCCCACTTGGTTCGCCTCAGCGGCCAGGGCCGGGGCCTGCAGCTCCAAGAGCTGGGTCCGCAGGCGCGCGGCTTGGCGGCGCGCCTCGTCGGCGGCGGTCTCCAGTCGTTCCAGGGCCGCCGGCAGCTCGTCCAGCGCCACACTCTGGCGCATGGCCAGGCCGCGGGCGATCTGGCTCTTGCGCCGGTAATCGCGCAAGGCCCGCAGCCCGCACAGAAAGGTGACCCGCGCCTGCCCCTGGCGGCTCTCCCAGCGCTCGATGTGCACCAGGCCCACCTCGCCGCAGGTGCGCGGGTGGGTGCCGCCGCAGGCCGAATAGTCGAACCCCGGCACGGCTACGACGCGGACCAGCCCTTCCACCTGGGGCGGCTTGCGCAGCGGCACAGCTCGGATCGTCTCCTGGTCATACTGGGCCACGACGATGGTTCGCCCCTCCATGATGACGCGATTGGCCAGCTCCTCCACGTCATCCAGCGCCTGGGCCGCCAGCTCGCGGCAGTCGAGGTCTATGGTGCTGGCCTCCGGGCCCAGATGGAATGAGACGGTGGCCGCCCCCAAGAGCTGCTGAAAGGCCGCCGAGAGGATGTGCTGCCCGGCGTGCTGCTGCATATGGTCAAAGCGGCGCTCCCAATCAATGGCGCCCTGCACCTGGTCCTGCGGCAGCGTCGCCTCCAGAACGTGGACGATCTCCTCGTCCACCTCGACCACATCCAGCACGGCCACATTGTCGAGGCGCCCCGTATCGTGGGGTTGGCCGCCTGAGGTCGGGTAAAAGCAGGTGGCATCCAGCATAACGGCGGGGCGCCCATCCAGCTCAAGCCGGCGCACCACCCGCGCGTCAAAGCGTTGCCGGTACGGATCCTGCCAGTACAAGCGTTCGGTCACAGCCAAGGGTGACTCCGTTGATGGTTGGGGCAAAACGAATGCATCAAGACAAGCGCGGGCTCGGCCTGCAACCTGGCCGAGCGGGGCCCATCTCCTACTCGTCGCAGCGCAGACAAGTCGCCAATCTCGGCGCCGACGCCCCTGGCGTTGGGGCCCATGCCTCACCCTGCAAGCCGGGAGATTATAGCACAGCCCTGGGCGGCCTGCCACTTGGCATCTGCCGCGCCAGGGCTTTGTCAAAGTCGCGGTTATGGTAAAGCGAGCTGCTTTTGCTGTGATGCGGCCGGTCGCCCTCATCCCCGACGAAACCCGCTCACAGAGCGGGTTTCGTCGGGGATGAGGGCCTCACAGAGCACCGAGAGCATCTCTCGCCGTGAAGGGATCTGTACATAATACCGATAATGAAAAGACCCTGCTGCCGCGCTACCATAAGGTATCAGTTCAGATTCGAGGGGACGAGTTCCTAACTGACCAGGACGATGATGCCATTATCCTGCAATCGGTGAGCACATAGACTCGGCTATGGAGGGCGGGCGTCTCGCCCGCCAACAAAGCGCAGCTTGCTTTGTCCAGGATTTCGGCTCCGTGTGAAATCAGCCGCCTGTCGGGCGGCAGACGATGCAGAGCATCGTAACGGGCGAGTCGCCCGCGCTCCAAGGTTCGCCGCCGCCGCCCACAACGTGTTGGCCGCTTTTCCCCCAATTCTGAACTGATACACCATAAGCGCGACGCCAGCCCACAGCGACGGCGTTACGGAGGCCCCTCAGCGCCCCAGTTCTCGCTCAAGCGCCTCGAATAGACCCTGCAGATCAACCGCGTCGAAATCGGCGGTATCCAGCTCCCACAGGACGCCGCCGATGGCCAGGGGCGCATACTCGGCGGCCAGCAGCGTGGGGCCGAGCTCATCCAGAAGCGCCTCGTCCCCGTGGCCGGGGTGGCGCCGGCCCGCGCGCGCGGCAAAGCGCGCCAGCAGCACGACGCCCTCGGCGCGGCAGACGATCTGGAACGGGCGAAAGGAATGGGCCTGCTGGAGCGCCAGCAACTCCCCGGCGGCCACCGGAGGAAAGTTGCTCTCGATGATGCAGGGGAGACCGGCCCACTTCGGCATCAAGGGAGGATCTGAAGAGACTACATGCAGAGGGCGTTTCGGCCTTTACTGGGTCTAGGAGTATCAGTTCAGAATTGGAGGGGAAAGCGACCAACACGTTGTTGAGGACGGCGGCGGCGAACATTGGGGCGCGGGCGTCTCGCCCGTTACGATGCGTACGCATGCATGCGTCTGCATCGTCTGCCGCCGACAGGCGGCTAATCTCGCGCAGAGCCGAGTTTTGTGCGGTGCTTCACCTTTTACAAAGCTGCGCTTTGTTGGCGGGCGAGACGCCTGCCCTCCATAGCCGAGGCTGTGTGCTCACCGCTTGCAGGATAATGGCATCACCGTCCCCGTCAGTTAGGAACTCGTCCCCCCAGATCTGAACTGATACGTCTAGGATATCCGAGCTAATTGCGCTTGACAATGGGACTTGCTTGTCATACCATCCTGCCAGGGCTCTCCTGACCTTTGTGCAGTATGATCAGTAATCATTGCTCTGAGATGCAAGGATTGGGCTGGATGCCATATCAAGGCCTCAAGGTGTTTGCTTGGGGACAATCGTAGCAGGGGGGGCTTTGACCACTCCTGTTGCCTATAATTTATTTTATGAGCTTTTCTTGTTTAAATACTTAATTTTTCCTTGATATCTGATGGATTATTTTTGAGAATGCCTTTACTCCTTACGTGCTGGGACATGTGCGCCCTCTGGTATTTTTGAGAGGTTGGCCCTATCTTCGGAGGGACAAGATGAATTCGCACCTTCTATCTCCCCCATATGTATATCTCGTCATAGCTCTTGTGGTCGTGGCAATAGTGTTGGTTAGATGGAAAGGAAAGGCGCTCGTTAGGGAGGTTCGGAGATGGCGCCTATCTGAACTGATTGTGGGGCCTTTAAAGTTTGCTCGCAGAGCCAAGTCGGATGGCGCAAAGAACGCAAGTGCGCGTGGCGTTGAGATTGGAACAGGCGCAAGGTTCAGGGGGGTCTCAATTAAGAGGGTTACCGGACGTGATTCCGGCGTACACGCGTCGGGGACATCGGACGAGAGCGCTGTGCCGGGGGTAAGAATCGGCGACCACGGTGTCTTTGAGGACACTGAGATAGAGGATATTTCCGGTCGAGATCAGCAGCAGGAGCGGGGATAGTGGCAAGGCCCTGGGATTTTGTGGATCGCTGTGAAGAGACCAAGATACTGGAAGACGCATTGCAGGGCAAGCGCCCCGAACGTGTCCTGGTCTTCCTCGTGGAAGCCCTGCTGGGCAAGACGTACCTGATGAACCACTTTCTGGATTGCTGCGTGTCACGAGTCCCTCTTTCCGTTCTTGTTGACCTTGATAGTCGCAACCGAGACGGAGAAGCGGTCACCTACTGGAAGTTCGCCCGCCTGATATCTGATGGACTAGGCTTGGAATTCTTTCCCGAAGTAGCCGCTTTTGAGAAGCGCTACGGAGAGAACGCTCCTTTCATAGCCGTACAGACTGGCCCAGGCGAGGGCGGTGCCAGTGTAGGCACCAAAGGCCGGTTCGATGATGTTGAATTGAGCGATACGACAGGACGCGACCGCATAGAAGTAAGGGTCAGCGATGTTGCCTATCTCGGAACCGGTGATGGGGCTAAAAACCGGCAGGAGCGCCTGAAGCATGAGATGGGGCTCGCGTTCAGAAATGATCTTGCCCGCCTATGCCAGAGTCAGCGAGTCGTGATCCTGATTGATACCTATGAGCAAGTGTCTCAAGAAACGCGGCACTGGATCCATGAGTGGCTCTTCTGCCGCATCCCCGATTATTGTCCAGGTCTGTCGCTGGTGATCGCAGGTCGTCCAGAGGAGCGCGAGTACCTCACGCGATCTATAGTATGGGCGGCCCCCATACGCGTATTCGACAGGCTGAGCCACCTTGAGGAGGAGCATGTTCGAGCATATGCCCAGATTCATGGCACGACTATTGACAAAGCGACGCTCGGCGTGCTTATGTCCGTAGGTAGAAGGAACATGGGTGCTATGGCAATGGTGACAGAATACCTAAAAACATGATTCCTATGAGTGAAGAACGGAAAAAAGTACTTGAAAAGCTCCTTAGAGAGGATTTAGAGCAGGAAGAGTTACGTAAACTCGTGATCGAGATGCTTCTGAGCTCTTTGGACCCCATAGTTGTGGAAATTCTCTACTCGAGCTCTATTCCACACTGGTTTAATAGTTTAATGATTTCTAAGATTTATCAGGTTACTTTAGACGATTCTTTCATGGATAATTTTATCCTTGTTACTTCTCTCCCGTTTATTCGAGAGACAGATACGGGGGTATACCTGCTCCACGAAGCGGTTCGCGTGCATCTACGAGAGATTTTGTATCGCGATAAACCTGACAGGTTTCGGATCCTGAGCGCGCTCCTCGCGCAACACTTTTCTGCATTGGCGGAAAAAGAGGGCGGCTCGTTTGCTCTGCGCGCTGAGGCCTTGTATCACGAGTTGGCCGCTGACCGAGCAGCATTTGCTCGTTTTGAGATGGAGTTCGCCGTGGCGCTTGATGAATGGCGCCTCTCACAAGCTGAGCATCTGCTCGATCTCGCTGAAGAGCAACAGCCCTTCCTAGGAAATGATAAGGTTCTTTGGCTCACGTTTTATCGGGCGAAGTTCCTCTTTCAGTCATCTGACCATAGCGCTGCTCTCTCAAGCTTGACCGAGCTGGCCTTGCGGGACTTGCCCACAAGACTGAGGGGGCGCGTAGAGTGGCTAGCGGGATGTTGCATGCGCAGAATTGGGAGAATCCTGGATGCTGAGAAACACTTTCGTGAGGCCCTTGACATACAGTGCGCAATAGAAGATCACGATGGGCTGGTGGATACGCTTGATGAATTCGGTGAGTTAGCCCTTATCCGGCAAGACTATAAACAGGCTGAGTCGCACTTAGTTCAGGCACTGCAATTCGCAGAGGAGCTGCAGGATCAGCGTAGAACTGCTGCGATCTTGCGTGGCTTGGGAGCTATCTACCGGCAGAGCGGTGATATTGATAGAGCCCTTGACTACTATGAACAAAGTCTCGTTATCCGACAGCTTCTGAATGATGAATGGGGGATCTCAGATTGTCAGAATAGCTTGGCTCTCCTGCACGCAAGTCGCGGAGAGCACGCGCTGGCTCTCGATTATCTGCAGAAGCACCAAGAAACGTTCGAGAGACTGGGCGACTATTTAGGGCAAGTTGTTGGCTTGGCGAACATCGCGGGGATATATTCAGATCAAGGCGAGTACGAAAAGGCGCACATCTTCTATCGCGAGTCAGTCATTTTGGCAGAACGGATGGGCTTGACCAGGGACATCTCAAGCGGGTCCAAATCACTCGGCAACGTGTATCAGGCGCAAGGGGAGTACACCGAGGCGCTGGCGGCCTATGAGCGTGCTTTGGCGATTGATGAGCAGTTGGGAGACTCACGCGGTCAGGGGGTGACCCTGCATGAGATGGGCAACGTGTATCAGGCGCAAGGGGAGTACACCGAGGCGCTGGCGGCTTATGAGCGTTCTTTGGCGATTGATGAGCAGTTGGGAGACTCACGCGAGCAGGGGGTGACCCTGCATGCGATGGGCAACGTGTATCGAGCGCAAGGGGAGTACACCGAGGCGCTGGCGGCCTATGAGCGTTCTTTGGCACTGTTGATAGAGGCCAAGGACCTACGCGGTCAGGGGGTGACCCTGCATGAGATGGGCAACGTGTATCAGGCGCAAGGGGAGTACACCGAGGCGCTGGCGGCTTATGAGCGTTCTTTGGCACTGTTGATAGAGGCCAAGGACCTACGCGGTCAGAGGGTAACTCTCCGTCGGATTGAGAGCCTGCATCGAGTGCAGTTGGAGGACGCTCAGATTCGGGAGGCTAGCGAGCGAGCTTCAGTGCTGAAGATGATGGCTAAAGATGTAGTGGAACAAGGAGCACCCCTGCATACTATGATCGCCGCACATCAGGCCTTGGACGAGCGCACGTGGGAAACTGCCGTCTATGAGATCCGGCTTTCACTCAAGGAGGAAGCTATAAGGATCTGGGGACAGTGGACTACGCTATCAAATTGGCGGTCATCTGCAAAGCAGGAAAAGAAGCTGTGATCAATGGCCTAGAGCTTATGCCACAATCCATACAGCGTGTTTGCGCAGCTAACCCTAGGGGCTAGACTACGGTACATTAACAGAAGCTCAGTGATCATCCCGACTATGGTTCCCAACACGAGGTAGCCCTAGGCTACGCGCCAATCCTGGCTTTCGATCAAGAGGAAGAGATCGTGATCACCTCAACACTCCAGCGGCGCGCCCTCGCTCATGCGGCGGCCCGTTTGCTCTCGCGACGCTCGCGCAGCCAGCCCACCAGGGGCGGCGCCCAACACAGGTTGGCCGCGATGGTCTCGAGCGCGGTGAATACCTGGGTGCTGGGGCTAAAACCGAGCAGGCGGGCCGTGAGCAGGCCCAGCGGCACGACCAAGATTACCGCCAGGCTGGTCAGCAGCACGGGGTGGCGCACATAGACCGCCAGGGCGCCCCGCCAGGAGCCCTCGCGCCGCCGCAGGAACAGGGTGCTGGAGACATTGCCCCCCATCTGGTCGCCCAGGGCGTAAAAGTAGGGGATGTAAAACCCGGCCACACCGTACACATCCACCCCCAGCGCCCGGCTGCCCCAATCAATGATCCACGGGATGGCCATGCCGATGAGCTTGCCCCAGCCATAGGCCTCGGCCATAGAGGCGGCGCCGCCCCGCAACCGCCGGCGGATGGCGAACAGGCCCTCCAGGAGGCTCTCGCTTTCCCCGGCCAGGGTGCGCACCAGCCATTGGCCCACGGCGCTGCCCTGAAAGCCCAGGGCGTCGAGCACGGCCCCCAGAGCAATGCCCCCGACAAAGCCCGCGCCCGTATAGACCACGATCTCGGAAAACTCTTCGGCCTCGATGCCGTTCTCGTCCTCTGGTTGGTGTGCGCTCTCTGGCACAGGGGTCGCCCTTTCTGCTATGGGGCCAGACCTGGCTCGCAGCGCGCCAACGGCCTGCTAGGGAATGTCGGCAAAGGCCGCCTGGGGGGCATAGGCCACGCCCACCATGCCGGGGCCGGTGTGGGCGCCCAGCACCAGCGACATGGGCCCCAGGGGCAACCACTGGCAGTCGTAGCGCCGATCCACCTCATCTCGGAGCATCTGCCCCGCCTCTGGATCGTTGGAATGCATGACCTGCACCCGCAATGCGCTGCCCGGCGCGTGCTGGCGGCCCATGAGCGCGACCAGGCCCTCGACGGCGCCCTTGAAGGCGCGGGCCTGCCCGCGCTGCACATAGGTCCCGCCGACCTTTTCCACCGCGATGATGGGCTTGATATTCAGTAGAGAGGCCAGCAACCCTTTCATGTGGCTGATGCGGCCGCCGTGAATCAGGTACTTGAGCTCTTTGAGGGTAAAGAGGCTATCGGCGGCCTCGCTGATGCGGGCCACGAGCGCCAGGATGCGCTCCAACGGCCACCCGGCGTGGGCGGCGCGGGCCGCTGCCTCCACCTGCCAGCCCGAGCCCGCCGAAAGGGTCTTGGTATCCACCACGGTAACGCGGGCCTCGGGCACCATATCCGCTGCGGTGCGCGCCGAGTTGACCGTGCCGCTGAGGCCGGAAGAGATGTGGATCGAGAGGATCTCGGGATCGTGAGCGGCCAACTCGCGATACATTTGGGCAAAGGCCCCGGCCGAGGGCTGGGAGGTGGTGGGCAGGCTGCCGGTGCTGGCCAGCAGGGTATAGAACGAGTCCGTGTCAATGTCTACACCCTCATAGTATGTGGCACTGTCCAGGGTCACGACCAAAGGCACGACATGGACATTGAGGGCCAGCCGCTCTTCGGGCGAGAGATTGAGATCGGTTCCGCTGTCGGTCACGATTTGCATGGGCGTTCTCCTTCAAAATGGGCAATGGGGCAACGACCATGCGCCAACCGGCGCACGGCTCAGGGTACAATCTATATAGCTCGACTATGGATCAAGCCGGGTACCCTGTCAAGATAGACACGCGTGGGTGCGGATAGGTTTCAGGGTGCGATGCCCCCCGGCAAAGGGAAGGGATCTTGTTGCAGGAGCACGTCCATACGGGCGCGCGCCAAGACGTAGAGGGCCTCCTGGCCATGCTCGCGGGCCAGCTCCGAGGCCAACTCGAAATCGGCCAGGGCCAGGTCGCGCTCCCCCTGGCTATTATAGATGTCGCCGCGCACCAGTCGCGCCTCAGCGGATGCGGGGGCCATCCGGACCGCCTCCTCCGCCAACAGCAGGGCCTGGTCGGGATCCTGGGCCAGCTCGTATCGGCGCGCCAAGGCAAGCCGGAGCCGTAAAGGATCGCTGATGAGTTGCTCGGCCCGGGCCCGCGCCGCCTGCGCCTCGGCGTTGCGACCCTGGCGCCCGTATAGCACGGTCAATGAAACCCATGCCTCGGCCAGATCGGGCCGCGCGGCCACCGCCTGCTCGTAGCGCTCCAGAGCTGCCTCGTACTCGCCCAGGTAAAGCATCTGCTCCGCCAGGGCCGCATAACCAAAGGCTTCCTTTTCGTGCGGGTCCATGCGGAAAAAGGTGTTGCGCACATAGGTCCCCAAAAGGAACAGGAGCAGGCCACCGATCAGCGCCACACTCAGGTGGATGGCTGTGCGGCGCATGCGCTCGGCCACACGCTCGTCCAGGTACCACCACCATTCCTTGCGTGGGGGGGCTATGTGGCTGCGGGCGGCCCGCAACCCGCCTTTGCGCGCTGCGGCGCCCACCATCCTGACCGACTGGCGTTCGAGCGTAGCGTCAATAGCCGTCAGGCGGGCGCGCTCGACAGGCAGGTCGCGCCCAAGCGCCTCTTGCCCAGAAACGAACGCCTCTATATCGGAGCGCAGCCGCAAGAGGTCTAGCACGTGGCTCGCCTGCCACTCGGCCAGGCCGCTCTCTAGCCGGCGTATCTGCTCGCGCACATGCGCATCTTGCGAGCTCATCGAGGGCATCCCTCCCCTCTCGCCAGGATGGTCCAACTGTCTTTTTGCTCGATCTTGAGCACTTGGTTCGAGCAGATTATCTCTATAGTGAGAGCAAGGGTCAAACGACAGCTTTTGGCCTGGCCCTGCGCGCCATGCCCGAATCGCGCCCGGCAGTGTGTGCTGCTATAATGGCCCGGTCTGAAAGCACTGGCTCGCAGCGCGAGCATGGATCAAAGGAGTTTGCTATGCCCGATACAACACAGGTACGCGAGACCTTGACCGGGGTAATGGACCCCGAGCTGAACCGCAACATCGTCGAGCTGGGGATGGTACACGATATCGAGGTGCAAGACGGCGTCATCTCGTTCACCCTGGCCCTCACCACCATCGCCTGCCCGCTGCGCAACCAGATGCAGCAGGATGCCCGCGAGCGCCTGATGGCGCTGGAGGGCGTGCGCGATGTGGTCATCAACTTGCGCGAGATGACTGATGAGGAAAAGCAGGCCATCATGGGTGGGCCACAGCGCCAGGGCTCGGCCAGCGGCGTCAACCGCATCCGGCGCGTGATCGCCGTGGTGAGCGGCAAGGGCGGCGTGGGCAAGTCCAGCGTGTCGGCCATGCTGGCCGTGGGGCTGGCCCGCAAGGGCTATCGTGTGGGCCTGTTGGATGCCGATATCACCGGCCCCAGCATACCCAAGATGCTGCTCAGCGACGCACCTCGCCCTATGGGCGGGCCCAACGGCATCCTGCCGGTGAGCACGCAGACGGGCATCAAGGTCATGTCCATCAATCTGCTGCTCCAAGATCCGGAGCAGGCCGTCATCTGGCGCGGCCCGCTGATCAGCGGCGCCATCACCCAGTTCTATGGCGACGTGGTCTGGGGCGAGCTGGATTACCTGGTGGTGGACCTGCCGCCCGGCACCTCGGACGCCTCGCTGACGGTGATGCAATCGCTGCCGCTGGATGGCATTCTGCTGGTGACCACGCCCCAGAGCCTGGCGGGGATGGTGGTGCGCAAGGCATCCAGCATGGCGAGCCAGTTGCAGATCCCCATTCTGGGCATAGTAGAGAATATGAGCTATGCCGTGTGCCCCGAGTGTGGCCACCACTTTGAGCTATTCGGCCCCAGCCAGGCCCAGGAGCTGGCCGAGAGCATCGGCGCGCCGCTCTTGGCCCGCCTGCCCATCGAGCCCGGCCTGGCCGAACTGGCCGATAGCGGCCGGCTGGAGGAATACGCCGGGAACGCTTTTGACCCGGTGACCGATGCGGTGGCGGCCTGCCTGCCGCCGCAGATGGGCTAGAGAGAACGGCGGCTGCGGCGCGGCGTGCGTGCGCCGCAGCCGCCAACTTGCAGCCCCGCGCCAACCCCATATAATAGGGCCGTAGTGGGGGCAGGTAGCCCAGTTGGTTAGAGCGCCACGTTGACATCGTGGAGGTCGTAGGTTCGAGTCCTATCCTGCCCACCAAGCCGAATCCCGCCTCATCAGGGGCGGGATTCTTGCATTTCGTCGGCATTGGGGTCGAGTCCCACACCCCGCTCGGGCCGGGGCCGAAACACCAGGTCCGCGCCTGAGGCTCGCAGCTTCTCGGCCAGCCGGTCGGGCTCCGGGTGCAGCGCGATGATGGTGCCGCCCCCGCCAGCCCCCGCCAGCTTGGCCCCCAGGGCGCCGTGCGCCAGGGCCGCCTCGATCAGCCGCTCGTTGGCCTCGCCCGAGCCGCCCAGGTCGCGCTGGATGGCGTGGTTCTCGTTCATCAGCCGCCCCAGCCGCTCCCAATCCCCGTTCAGCAGCGCTTTTTTGCCCTCCTGGGCCAGGTGGGTGATCTGCTCATAGGCGTCGCGCACCTGTCGGTCGCCCTCCAGCCAGCGCTCGCGCAGGGGCTTGTGCACCGCATCGGACGAGTGGCGCACGCCCGTATGGGCCAGGATAAAGGGCAAGGCAGGCACAAAACGCTCCAGGGGCTCGATGGTGGCGTACAGCTCTTCGGCGGCGGGGCGATAGAACTGCTTGCCGCGAAAATCCATATAGTTCAGCCCGCCAAAGGTGCACATGTAGGCATCCTGATAGCCGCAGATGATGCGAAAGTGGTTCAGCTCGGTGTAGCGGGCCAGCTCTGCCACGCGATAGGGGCCATAGTTCAGCCCCTTGAAGCGCAGCAGGCCATACAGGATCGCGACGGTCAGGGCTGTGGAGCTCGAGATGCCCGAGCTGATGGGGATCTCGGAAGAGTACGAGATGCGGCAGCAGAGGGCCTCATCGTGCAGGTATTCGAGCACGGCCCTGGCCACGTCGAAATAGTCGCCGCATAAGCGCAGGTCGTCCTCCCCCTGGATGCGCAGCGAGCGCCCGCCCGTCTCCACCACCAGCTCATCGCAGGGCGCCACGGTGACATGGGCGCGGTAGGGGACGGAGCACGAGATGACGGCGCCGCCGTACATGTCGGTGGGGTTGCCGATGATGCCGCAGCGCCCCGGCGCCGAGCAGCGGATCGTCTCCATAGCTATAGCTCTCGCGCCTTGCGCTTGACGTATTGCCGCACCATATAGCCGTACTTTTCGTCGGCCAGGGCGAAATCAATGAACGCGGTGAAATAGCTCTCGAAATTGCCGATATCGTAGCGACGCTCGCCCGGGCGCAGGCGCAGGCCATAGATGGGATAGCCGAGCTGTTTGAGCAGGCGGATCGAGTCGGTAAGCTGGAGTTCGCCCTTGCGGTCGGGCGCCGTGCGGCGGATCGCCTCGAATATGGCGGGGCTGAACACATAGCGCGCGGCGATGGCCAGGTTCGAGGGGGCCGCGCCAAGAGCGGGCTTTTCCACCAGGCTCTCGATCTCGAACGCCCCTGCAAGATCGGCCCCCGCGACTGGCTGGACGATGCCATAGCGATAGGCGTCCTCGGGCGCGACCTCTTCCAGGGCGATGGTGCAACCGGCGCCAGAGGCCAAGTGCGCCTCGACCAGCTTGGTGACAAAGCTCGCCCCATTGGCGCTGGTGATGATCGAATCGCCCAGGGCGACGACGAAATGATCGTCGCCCACGAATTTCTCCGCGTGGAGCACGGCGTCGGCCAACCCCAGGGGTGTGCTCTGGCGCGTGTAGAAAAAGGTGGCGTCGGTCTCGGTGTAATCCAGCTCTTCCAGCAGGGTATAGCTGTCGCCCGCCGAAAGCAGGCGCACCAGCTCGGGGTCGGCGTCAAAGTGGTCCTCGATAGCCGTCTTTTTGCGGCCTGTGACAAAGAGGATCTGCCCCAGGCTGGCGGCCTCCAGCTCTTCCACTACATACTGCACCACGGGTCGCCGCCCCACGGGCAGCATCTCTTTGGGCTGCGACTTGGTAGCGGGCAACAGCCGCGTGCCCATGCCTGCCACCGGGATCACCGCCTTGACGACTTGCGTTAGCGCCATGCTTCCCCCTATCCGCGCTGTTCCTGCGCGCCCACCTTTTCCATCAGGCCGCGAAACGCTTCGGCGGCCACGGTAAAGAGCTCTGGGCCGCTAAAGCCCCGGAACTCGCCCGCCATGCTCAGGTGCGGTTCCAACGAGGCAAAACCCTGATAGCCCCGCGCCACCAGGGCGCGCAGCAAGGGCTCTAGCTCGCCATCGCCCTGGCCCGCCGGAACGACCTTGCCCTCTTGCATGAGGGCGTCCTTGATGTGCAGGTAGATGGTATAGTCTTTGAGCAATTCCCAGCCATCCGTAAAAGGCCGCACGCCGCACATGACAAAGTTGGCCGGATCAAAGGTAAAGCGCAGGCGGGGCGTGTCAAAGGTCTCCATCAGGTCGCGGCAGCGGCGCGGGATGTCGCCATAGATGTGGCGCTCGTTCTCGTGCAGCAAGGTGACGGGGTGGCCCTGGGCCGCCTCTAGCAGGGCCTCGATGCGCTGCATGACCTCGTCGCGATGGGCGTCGGCCTGGCCCTCGGGCGTGAAAAAGGAGAACATGCGGATATAGGGCGTCTGGAAATACTCGGCCAGGGCGATGGCGCGCTGAAAGGCAACCAGGTGCGGCTCGAACGGGTCGGTGATCTGGATCTTGCCGATGGGCGAGCCGATGGCCGAAACGCCGATGCCCCGCTCATCCAACGCCCGCTTGATGGCGCGCACCTGCTCGTCCGTCAGATCGAGCACGCCGGTCTGCCACACACCGCGCAATTCGAGATAGCGAATGCCTAGCTGGCTCAACAGATCGAGCTGCTGATCCAGGTCAGGCGAGATCTCGTCGGCGAATCCGCTGAGGGTGAACATGGGCATCTCTCCTCGTCGCTGCTAGTAGCGGCTCTAGGGGCATGGTAGCATAGAAAAACCCGGCGCACAATACAGTGGGCGTATGTGCGCCGGGCCTACGGGCGAATCGGTTGGCCGTGCGAGCGAGCTACTCGCTCTTGTCTTCCTTGGGAAGCTCTGTGGCCTCTTCCACGTCCTCTTTGGCGCCCTGGATCTCTTTGGTGGCCGAGCGGAACTCGCGGATGCCCTTGCCCAGGGCGCCGCCGATCTCGGGGAGCTTGCCGGCTCCAAAGATCACGATCACAATCACCAAGATGATAATCAGTTCGGGCGCGCCAAGACTTGCCATGACTCCTCCTTATGGGGCCTGCGTCTGGCCTTGCACAACACTCACAGCGCAGCGCTTATGGACTAGACAGAGGCGCTCTCGCTATCGGAGCCCTCGGCCTCGGCGCTGCTGGCGGCTTTGGGGGCTTCAGGCTTGGGGGCCTGGTCATCTTCCGGCTTGATGTTCTTGCGGAAATCCCGCACACCCTTGCCCAGCGCGCCGCCCAGGTTGGCCAGCTTGCCGGCGCCAAAGACGGCGATGATGATGACCAGAATGATAAGCAGTTCGGGCACACCTAGTTGGGGCATTTTTCCTCTTCTCCCTGCTACATGCTACACGTTCAATTCTACAAGCAGACACGGACAAGTCAAATGGCCGACGCATGACACGGCTCTACTCGAACACAACCTCGTAATCTGGCGGCACGAGCTGGATCCAGGTCTTGCCGGGGCGCAGAGGGATCACCTCGCCATTCGCGTCCCAATACAGGATCGGCTTGTCCTCGGCCGTGCGCCGCCACTCGGCCTCGATCATCACCCCATCGCGACAGACCACCGCCCGCCCTGAGCCTTCCATGACGATGTCAATGGCCGTGGAACCCAGCGAATCCTCGACGATATCGGTCTTGAGGTGTTCGGTATAAAAGATGATCACATTCTCGGCGACGATCTGCTGGTTGGTGAGGGCATCCACATGGGGCTGGCCCTGGACGTAGCGCAGGTAGTGGCCGCTGGCGGCGTCGTATTCCCAATCCACCACGCTGGAGCGGGGATAGGGGATGCGGATGGCCGGGGCCGGCGTGCCCTCGGGCGGCGTGGGATCGAACTCGTAGCCCTCGATGAGATGATCCTGCTGCTTGCCGATCCTCTCTAGGTAGGCATGCACCGCCTCGGTGGAGGTGTACATGCGCCCACGCCAGTCATAGCCCGCCAGCATGCCATAGGGCGCGGCGTGGAAATACTGGTCCAGGTCTACAAAAGTCGCCTGGGAGAGCAACCAGCGGATCGGGTCGCTGGCGCCGGTGTGCACCAGGGCGGCGTCATACTGGGGCGCCAGCACCAGGTTCGAGAGGCGCGCGCTGCGCAAGGGGCGCACCCGCTCGGCGTCGCTCTCCAGGTACAGGGCGGTAAAGCGCGTCAGCACCCAGCCGTCCATGATCTCTTCATAGACCAGGTCGGCGGCGCCCAGCCCCTCCTGGGGGCGCGCCTCGGGGTCGTTGCCCACGCGGATCGCCAGCACGCGCCGGTTGAGCTTGGCCGGGTCTGCGACCAACCCCGTCAACGGGCTGACATTGGGGTTGCGCGTGGGCGTGAGCGTGGGCGTCGGGGTGGGCGTCAACGTCGGCGGCGGGCTGGTGGGCGTGATGGTGGGCGCGACGGTGCTGGGCGGCACGGGCGTAAAGGTGGGCCGGGGCGTGCGGGTGAGGGTGGGCGTGGGGACCAGGGCGGTCTCGTCGCCCGCGCACCCGGCCAAGGCAAGCACGAGCATGAGCAGGCCGACCCAGAGGGCCAAGGCGCGGCCCTGACGCCACAAGCGACACAGCTTGCATCCTGTTACGGTCATGATATGATGGTTTCTCCTGATAGGCTCGCGCCGTCTCTGGGCGTTCAAGCGCCTCGGGCGCTCAAGCGTCCGAACCGGACGCTCAAGCGCCAGGATTATAGCACACATGCCGGATCGCTCGAAAACGGAGGCGCCTGATCGCCATGCAGTTCCAGGAACAAGGCACCGTCGCCAACCAGCGCTACACCGTGTCGCCCCGCACCCTGAGCTTTGTGCTCTGTGAGGGGGCTCTGCTGTTGCTGCGTGGGGCGCCCGCCAAGCGCCTGTGGGCCAACCAACTGAACGGCCTGGGCGGGCACATCGAGCCGGGCGAGAGCCCGCGCCAGAGCGCCTTGCGTGAGATCCGCGAGGAGGCAGGGCTCACGCTCCAACAACTCGACTTGCGGGCTCTGGTGCACGTCTCGGGGCACGAGGGGCACCCGGGGGTGATGCTGTTTGTCTTTCTGGGGCGGGTGGCCGGGCGCGCCACGCAGCCCTCGCCCGAGGGCCAACTCGAATGGCACCCCCTGGACGCGCTGCCTTGGGATCAGATGGTGGCCGACCTGCCGCACCTGCTGCCGCGCCTGCTGGGCGAGGAGCGGGGCGACGTGCTCTATGGCTGCTACACGGCGGACGCCTCGGGGGAGATGCGCTATCATCTGGAAAACTAGCACGGCCTACGTTCCACAGCCACTTTTATGGAGGCGCACAGATGCAACATGTACGCGAGCAGGAGCAGAGCTATCGCGATGGCGACAGCGGCGTCAAGTACCTGATGCGCGGGCCGCGCATTGATTGGGGCATCATCCTGGTCAAGCCGGGTGAGGCGCTGGGCGGCCACTATCACGAGCAGGTTGAGGAGACGTTCTATTTCGTCGAGGGGCGCGGCGTGATCGTCGTGAACGGCCAAGAGTACCCGGCCACCCCAGGCGATGTCTACTGCATGGAGCCGCAGGATCGGCACGACATCCGCAACGATGGCGACGCGCCCCTCAAGCTGATCTTTATCAAGTGTCCTTACGCGCCGGAGGACAAGGTCTCGCTATAGCGGCGCGGGCGCAAAGGGAGCCGCCTCTAGCACGGCCTCGTGGAGCAGGCCGTTGCTGGCCAGCCAGTCGGGCTGTTCCAGGGCGTAGGGGCGCCCATCCACGCCGCTGACCCGGCCGCCCGCCTCTTCGATCAGCAGCAGGCCGGCGGCCACATCCCAGGGCATCAGGGTATACTGAAAGTAGAGGTCGGCCCAACCGGCGGCCAGATAGCAGAGGGAGAGGGCCGCGCTGCCGGTGGAGCGCACGGCGTCGGTCAGGGGCACGAGTTGCTGCATGGCGCGAGCGCTCATCTGGCGGATCTCTTGGTCGCGGGGCCAATCCAGCAGCAGGATGGCATCTTGAAGGGCGGCCACACGGCTGACGCGCAGGGGCTCCCCGTTCAAAAAGGCGCCCTGTCCCCGCTGGGCGTGAAAGAGATGGCCGTGCAGCGGATCATAGACGGCGCCGCAGACCACCTGCCCATCCTGGGCCATAGCGATAGAGACGCTAAAGGAAGGCAGCCCTCGGGCAAAGTTGGTGGTGCCATCCAGAGGGTCAATGTACCAGGTGGGGCGCCCGGCCAGGGCGACGCGCTGGCTGTGGCTCTCCTCCGAGACGATCCAGGCCTCCGGGCAGCCCGCCAGGATCTCTTGCATGATCACTTGTTCGGCGGCCAGGTCGGCCTCGGTTACGATATCGCGCTCCCCCTTGACCTTGATCTCGTGGGGGCCACGGTACATCTCTGCCAGCACTTGTCCGGCCTTGCGGGCTGCGCGTATGGCGATCTCGATCACGGGCTTTCTCCTCTCGGCGAGCATGCGAACCGCCCGATTGTAGGCCAGGGGTCAAGGGGCGTCAAAGGGACATGGGGCATCCAAGGCTGGTAACTACTCAGGTTTGGGGGGCTGAGCTCGGCACTGGCCAGGGTGGTGATGCCATTATCTTGCAGCCGGTGAGCACACAGCCTCGGCTATGGAGGGCGGGCGTCTCGCCCGCCTACGATGCGCAGCTTCGTCCAAAGCAAAGCACTGTACAAGACGAGCCGCCTGTCGGGCGTCGGACGCTGCTTCGCAGCGTTGCGCAGAGTGCAACTCTGCGCCCCAAGAAGCGCATCCGTCTCGCCAAGCCCTTCAGTGGCGCCAGCATCGCCACATGCGATGGCCCTGGGGGCATGGGGCATCCGAGGCTGGTCGTCCTCTGCGTCTTGGCGCGAGGTCATCGGTGGCTCTGCTGGGAGCGCGCGCCCGCGAACCCCTATGCCGCGCCCAGGGCGCCCCGCGCGCGCCAGCGGGCCACCTCGGCGGTGTCATAGCCCAGCCAGTCGGCCAGGATCTCGGCGGCGTGCTCGCCCAGCAGGGGCGCCGGGCGCCGGATGTCCCCCGGCGTGGCGCTGAGCTTGATGGGCACGCCGGGCAACAGCGTCTTGCCCGCTACGGGGTGTTCCACCTCCTGGAGCATCTCCCGCGCCTGCACCTGGGGGTCGTGCACCACGTCGGCCACATCGTTGATCGGCCCGTTGGGGATGCCTGCCGCATCCAGCTCCCGCTGCCACTCGGCGGTCGGGCGCCGGGCCAGGGCCTCGGCCAGGGCCGCGCGCATGGCGGCATAGTTCTGGTGGCGCAGTGGGTTGGTGGCAAAGCGCTCGTCCATGGCCAGCTCTGGCCTGCCGATGACAGCGCACAGCCTCGTCCACAGGGAGTCATTGCCCGCCGCGATCATGAGCTGGCCGTCGCTGGTATCAAAGGGCTCAAAGGGAAAGATGGCGGGGTGGCGGTTGCCCATGGGGCGCGGGGCCTGGCCCGTGGCCGCATAGCGGGCAATGGCGTTCTCCAGGATGGCCACCTGGCAATCCAACATGGCCACATCCACCATCTGGCCCTGGCCAGTCTCCTGGCGCTTGTGCAGGGCCGCCAGGATGCCGATGGCGCTGAACAGACCGGCGGTGATGTCGGCGATCGAGGTGCCCACCCGGGTTGGCTGGCCGTCCTCGGGGCCGGTGATGCTCATAATGCCGCCCATGGCTTGCAGCACGGCGTCATAGGCAGCGCGCGGGCTATACGGGCCTGTCTGCCCAAAGCCCGAGACGGCGGCATAGATCAGGCGCGGGTTGAGGGCGGCCAGATCGTCATAGGCCAGCCCCAGGCGCGCCATTGTCCCCGGGCGATAGTTCTCCACCAGCACGTCGGCCCGCTGCGCCAGGGCCAGGAACAGCTCGCGCCCGGCGGGGCTCTTGAGATCCAGCGCCAGGCTGCGCTTGTTGCGGTTCAGGCTCATGAAATAGACGCTCTCGCCCGCCACGTGGGGCGGGTAGGCGCGGGCATCATCGCCTGTGCCAGGCATCTCGATCTTGACCACGTCGGCGCCCAGATCGGCCAGCACCATGGTCGTATACGGCCCGGCCAGCACCCGGGTCAGGTCCAGCACCCGCAATCCGCTCAGCGCACCTTCCATCGGCTCAGCTCCCCCCTTTTGCAGTATTGCCGTATCGTAGCCAGGATAGGGGGAATTGTCCAGACACTTCAAGATAACATCCAAGATAGGTATCAGTTCAGATTCAAGGGGACGAGTTCTTGATTGTCCAGAAAAGTGATGCCAATATTTCACAATCCGTGAGCACACAGCATCGGCTATGGAGCGCGGGCTTTAGCCCGCATGCTTTTAAGGTTGTTTATATCATATTTTTACTGTATATTTTGCTCTTAGAAGAAATGGAGTTTGTCTTTTACTCTTCGGTGCGGGCTAAAGCCCGCGCTCTGGCCGTCAGACGCGCCCATGCATTTTGCTCAGATGCCAGCCAGCAGCAGCGCTGCTGGCTCCGCAGATGCGTATCGCCGGCCGTAGAATGGTAGATAGTGGCTGTCAGATCGCCATAATGCCTATCTTGAAGTGTCTGGCTATTGACCCGCCTGGGCGCTGCGCGTAGAATGGCGCCCACATCCAAAATGAGAAGACAGGGAGGACACTGTGGCGAGACCAACCAAACACGCCCCCAAAATCTGCTTTGCCACCATCGCCTTTATGGTCCTGGGCCTCTTGGCCGGGTTGGTGACCGATCAACCCCTCTGGGCTGTGATCGGCCTATTGCCTGTCACGATTTACGAGGTCTATCGCACCGAGGGCGAATCCACCACCTGGGCCTCGTGGGTGATGCTGGCCGTGCTGGTGATCGAGGCTGCCCTCTTGATTTTTGGCGTGGATATAGACCTGGCCGAGCTCCTGGGCCGTGAGAGCGAGACCGTGGCGGGCTATGACGTGCCGCTGGGGCCGGTGACCGTCGTGGGCCCCGTGGTGATGGCGGTGCTCTCGCTGATCCTGATCGTGCGCACCCGGGGGCGCTACACCCGCATCCTGGCGGTGGCCATCCTCGTCGGCGCGGGCGGCCTGATCTTTTTGCTGGACCCCACGGTGTTGGGCACCTGGCTCGATGCCGTGCTAGAGGTGGGCCTGCCCCAACTGCGCTGAGCGGGCAACGCAAACGCGAGAGCGCACAGCCGCGCTCTCGCGTGTCTCCCCTATTAACGGGCGTTCCCCGCGCCTAGACCGTCTCCAACGCCTGATCCAGGTCCGCCAGAATATCGGCCAGCGATTCGATGCCCACAGAGAGGCGCACAAAATCGGGCGTGACGCCGCCGGCGCGCTGCTCCTCCTCGCTCAACTGCTGGTGCGTGGTAGAGGCGGGGTGGATCGCCAGGCTGCGGGCGTCGCCGATGTTTGCCAGGTGGCTAAAGAGCTTGAGGCTGTCAATAAAGCGTCGTCCCGCCTCCAGCCCTCCCCGGACGCCAAAGCCCACCAGGCCCGCAGCGCCATCGGGCAGGTAGCGCCGGGCTTGCGCATGGGATGGGTGGTTGGGCAGGCCCGGATAGAGCACCCAGGCCACCTTGGGGTGCTGGCTCAGGTGCTGGGCCACGGCCAGGGCGTTCTCCGAGTGGCGCGCCATGCGCAGGCTCAGGGTCTCGACCCCCTGCAAGATCAAAAAGGCGTTGAACGGGCTCAGGCAACCGCCGGAATCGCGCAGGGTGCGCACCCGCGCCCGCAGGGCAAAGGTCATCGGGCCAAAGGTCTCGTAAAAGCGCAGCCCGTGATAGCTGGCGTCCGGCTCGACGAAATCGGCAAAGCGCCCGCTATCCCAGGCGAACTTGCCCCCATCCACCAGGATGCCCCCGATGGAGCTGCCGTGCCCCCCCAGGTACTTGGTCAGGCTGTGCATGACGACATCGGCCCCGTGCTCGATGGGCCGGCAGAGGGCCGGCGAGGCCGAGGTGTTGTCTACCATCACGGGCACGCCCCGGGCGTGGGCCACCTCGGCGATCCCCGCCAGGTCAGGTACGGTGAGCTTGGGGTTGCCGATGGTCTCTAGATAGACCAGCTTGGTGCGCTCGGTAATGGCCTGGGCAAATGCCTCGGGCGCGTCGCTATCCACCCATACGGTGCGGATGCCCTGGCGCGGCAGTGTGGCGTTGAGGTAGGTCACCGTGCCGCCATAGAGCCGCGTGCTGGCCACGATCTCGTCGCCCACGGTGCAAAGGGTGTTGACGGCCCCGGCGATGGCGGCCATGCCGCTGGCAAAGGCCAGCCCCGCGACGCCGCCCTCCAGCGCGGCCACTCGCTGCTCCAGCACGTCGGTGGTGGGGTTCATGATGCGGGTATAGATATTGCCAAACTCTTGCAGGGCAAAGAGCCGCGCTGCGTGTTCGGTATCCCGAAACTGAAAGCTGGTGGTCTGATAGATCGGCACCGAGCGCGCCCCCGTGGTGGGGTCGGCGGCATAGCCGGCGTGCAGCGCGATGGTGTCAAACCCGTTGTACTGAACCTCTGCCATCTTGTCCTCCTCACTCTTGCATTGCGCTTGAACGTTGACACGTGCAAACGTTGGTACGTTATCCGGCTCCTAGGCGGAGGCGATACCCCCGCCCAGCACTCGCTCGCCCTCATAGAACACGATCGCCTGGCCGGGCGCCACGCGGCCCCTGGGCGCATCAAAGCGTACCTCGACCCTCTCCACGCCCATCTCCACGCTCGCTGGCACTGCCTCGCTGCGATAGCGGGTCTGCACGCCCAAGCGCAGTGGCTCTGTCGGCAGCCGCTCTCCCAGCCAATGCACCTGCCTGAGCCACACGGCTCGCGTGAGGGTGGTGCGCTTTGGCCCCACCACCACGACATTCCGCGCTGCGTCCAGCCCGGTGACATAGAGGGGCTCCGAGGCGGCTAGGCCCAGCCCTCGGCGCTGCCCCACGGTATAGGCTGCCAGGCCCCGGTGCGTGCCCAGAACGCGCCCCTGGGCGTCCAGGATCGGGCCCGGCTGGGCGGCGGCGGGCTCGTGGGCCGCAACCAGCGCCCGATAGCCCTCCGGCCCCACGAAACAGATGTCTTGGCTGGAGGGCTTGGCCGCCACGGGCAGCTCATACCGACTGGCCAAGGCGCGCACCTCGTCCTTGCTCATCTCGCCCACAGGGAATAGGGCGTGGGCCAACTGCTCGCGGGTGAGGGCGTAGAGAAAGTAGCTCTGATCGTGGGCCTGATCCAGGCCGCGCAGCAGCCGGGGCGCCGCCTCTCCCTCGACGCGCTCCAGCCGGGCATAGTGCCCCGTGGCCACCCGCTCCACGCCAAGGGCTCGCGCCAGGGCCAGCAGCCGGCCGAACTTGAGCTCGGTGTTGCAGGGGATGCATGGGTTGGGCGTCAGCCCCTGGGCATAGGCCCGACAGAAGGGTCGGATGACCGCCTCATCAAAGGCCTCGCGGTAATCCAGGACGTAAAAGGGGATGCCCAGGTGATTTGCCACGGTGCGGGCATCCTCCAGGCCGGACATGCCGCAGCAGGCGCCATGCCCCGACGCGCCCGGCGCGTCGGGGAAGCGCAGGCCCACCCCTAGCACCTCATCGCCGCGCTCGGCCAAGAGCGCCGCCGCCACCGAGGAATCCACGCCCCCGGACATGGCGACGATGATGCGCCGCTTCACCCGGCTCCTCTCTGAGCCACGCCCGGCGCCAGTGCATCGTTCAGGCTGCCGCTGCGCAGCCCCTCCAGGTTCAGGCTGACGAAAGTATAGCCCAAAGCCTTCAAGCGGGCGATTATGGCCACCCGCACGTCCTCCTCGATCAGGCGCGGCAGATCGGCCAGGGGCACCTCGATGCGGGCGGTCTGTTCGCCATCGCGCACCCGCACCTGGCGCAGGCCCAGCTCGCGCCGCAGGAAATCCTCCGCCTGCTCGACACGGGCCAGCCCCTCTGCCTGGATGGGCGTGCCATAGGGAAAGCGCGAGGAGAGACAGGCCATGGCGGGCTTGTCCCAGGTGCGCAGGCCCAGTTGGAGCGAGAGCTCGCGCACATCCTGCTTGGTGAGCCCCGCATCCAGCAGGGGCGCCACGGCCCCCGCCTCGCGGGCGGCATCCATGCCGGGGCGGTAATCGCCCATGTCGTCGGCGGTGGCGCCATAGGCCAGGTGCGCATAGCCCTCGGCGTCGGCCAGCGCCCGCATGCGCCCAAAGAGCTCGCGCTTGCAGTAGTAGCAACGGTCGGGCGGATTCTGGGCAAAGTCAGGATCGCCCAGCTCTTCCGTGGCGATGATGCGGTGGCGGGCACCCAGCTCGCTGGCCAGGCTCTCGGCCTCGGCCAGTTCGCTACGGGGCAGGGTGGGCGAATCGGCGGTGATGGCCAACACCCGCTCCGGCCCCAGTGCTTGCAGCGCCACGGCCAGCAGCAGGGTGCTATCGGTGCCCGCAGAAAAGGCCACGGCCACGCTGCCCAGGGCGGTTAGCCCGGCGTGCAGGCGGTCTAGCTTGTTTTGATCAATCATCATGTGCTCTATCCACCTTGTTCTCTCCGTCATCATCCGTCGCAGCCTCCTCGCCAGCCACCAGGCGCCCATCCAGGATGGGGATGATGCGCCGGGCATGGGCCGTGGCCTGGGCGTCATGGGTGACCATGATGACCGTGTGCCCGGCGGCGTTCAGCTCCTGCAAGAGCGCCAGGATCTGACGGCCCGTGGCGCTGTCCAGGTTGCCGGTGGGCTCGTCCGCCAGGATCAAAGGCGGCGCATTCACCAGGGCGCGGGCTACGGCCACCCGCCCCTGCTCGCCGCCGGAGAGCTGCCCCGGCAGCCGGTCGCCCTTGCTCCCCAGGCCCACGCGCTCCAGCGCCTCTTGCGCCCGCTGTAGCTTGTCGGCGCGGCGCATGCGGGCGATGGCCAGCCCCAGCAGCACGTTCTCCAGCGCCGTGAGGTAGGGCAAGAGCTGCAACTGCTGAAAGACAAACCCCAGATACTCGTGGCGCAGGTCTGCCTGTCGTTCGACGGACAGGCTATAGACATCAATGCCATCCACCAGCATCCGCCCCTGGCTGGGCGGGTTCATGGCCCCGATGATCGAGAGGAGGGTGCTCTTGCCCGAGCCCGAAGGCCCCACGATGGCGGCGAACTCGCCCTCGGCGATGTGCAGGTTGACCCCCTGCAGGGCGTGCACCGGCGCGCCGTTGGTGTTGTACGTCTTGGCGACGTTGTCGAGTTGGATCATCTATGCTTGCCTCACAGCGCCCGCAGGGCGGTGGTGGGATCGAGATCGGCGGCGCGTCGGGCCGGGTACAGGCTACCCGCCAGCCCGATAGCCAGGGCCCCCGCCAGGGTGACCAGCGCCAGGATGGGGTCCCAGGGCGATTCCATCGCCAGCTCGGCGATGGTGGGCCGCAGCAGCAGGACGGCGCCCATGCCCGCCAGCCAGCCCAGGACGCCCCCGGCCAGGCTGATGAGCAGCGCCTCGCCCAGGATCACCCGCTGGATGTGGGCGCGGCGGAAACCCAGGGCGCGGAACAGGCCGATCTCCTGGCGGCGCTCGGCCACGGCCCCCAGCATGGTCGTCAGGACGATCAGCCCGCCGATGAGGGCGACCACCAGCGAGACGATCAGGGCAAATTGCGTCAGTTGGCCGACGGTCTCCATGCGCAAGGCCACCGCCTGGCGCACGGCGCTGACCCGCGCCTGGGGCAACACATCGCCGATCTGGCGCACCAGCTCCTCCACCGGGCAGTCGCTGCACAGGGCGGCGATCTCGACCAGGCTGATCTCGCCTGGTCGCCCGGCGATCTCTTGCGCCAGGGACAGGTCTACGAACAAGATATCGTCATCCTGAGAGCCGGTCTCTTGTAGGACACCCGCGACGAGCAGGGTGTGTCCCCCGTGGACCAGCGTGTCGCCCGGTTCGAGCCCCAGCGTCTGGGCGAGGCGCGCGCCCAACAGGACCTCGGTCGAGGGGCCGTCCCGCCCCACTGCCAGGGCCGTGGGGGCGTGGCCGCCCAGGGTGCTGGCAACCGGCCCGCTGGCCCCGCTGGGGTAGGCGCCGCGCACCTGCCACCACTGCTTGAGCCGCACTTCCTCCGAAAAGAGCACCCCGGCCATGAGGACCTGGCCTGCGCCCAGGTCAACGGCCGCCAGCAGCTTGGGCGCCACGACGCTGATATTGCGGGCGTTGGGGATGCTGCCGATGGGCTCCAGATCGGCCAGGGTCAGCTCGCCCACGTCATAGGCCGCCGTTCCCACCGAGATGCCCCCATAGGAGAGGGCCAGGTCGCTGGCCTGGGGCACGATGACGATGTTGGCGCCAAACTCATCCAGCCGGTGCGCCACGGCGTGGTTCAGGCTGCGGGTGATGCTCACCAGGGTCACCACCGTGGCGACGGCCGTCACCAGGCTCAGCAGCAAGAGCGCCATGCGCCCCAGGCGGCGGCGCAGACCCTTGAGAGAGATGTCATAGAGTTGCATGTCCGCCCCCTAAAAGAACCGCGCCCCGGCCACCAGATCGGCCACCCGGATCACCACCAGCTCCCCCATGAGGGCGCGCCGCAGAGGCGCCGGGTTGCAGCCGCCCCTGACGATGTTGATCTGGTCAGTGGGGAACCGGTTGCCGCACAGCCCGCAGACCATCTCGTCCCCATCCTGCCAGTAGCCGCGCTTGCCGGGGTAGCAATCGTCGCAAGCGTTGAACGCGGCCCGGATGACGCCATCGCTGCTGCGCACCACAAAAAACTCGATGGGCTGGCCCTCGTGCATGTAGGTATAGTGGCGCGCCACGCCGTCGGCAAAGGCGTCTGCTGGCAGGCGGATCGAGCCGTGGTCGGCCAGCGCCTCGGGATAGGGGTCGTGCCCCAGGGTGGCGGCTGCGGGGGCCGGGCCGGCGATGGCGGTGGGGGCGCTGGGCGTCAGCAGGCGCGGCGCGGCAAGGGCCGCCCCGGCCCCCAAGGCGATGACGGCCAGGGCCACGATGGCGATGAGGGCGTATCTCCGCCCCGCGCCCGCCGCCGAGGGCCGCGAACCGGCAAAACGTTCGCGCTTGGCATCTCGATCGTTCGGTTTGCTTACCATGTTGCTCCAAACAGTATGTACATACAAGGTAGGGTTTATCTAGAGACAGGCCGCCTATGTGCCCACGTAGCGGGCGTATAGGGCGCGGGCCACGGCCTCATCGGTGGTGCCCTTGATGATGGCGCGCCCCGTGGGGAACAGGGTGATCTCGACGCCCTCGCCGGAATAGGTGAGCAGAAAACCGTTGTAGGTCGCCTGGCCGATGCGGGCCAGGCGCGCCTGCAACGCCTCCAGCGGGATCTGGCGCTCGTCCGCGGGGGAGATCTGGACGGCGTTGCGCCCGCACAGGCTGGTGGTAAAGGCCGTGCGCTGGCCGGTGAGATAATCGTACACGCCCCGGCAGGCGGGGCAATCGGGGCGGCGCTCCAGCTCCACCACGCGCACATCGCCCTGCCACACGTCGGCCAGCAGCAGGCCCGGGCGGGGCGGCTGGCCCGTCAGCAGGCGCAGCGCCTCGGCGGCCTCCCACGCGCCAATGAGGCCGGTGATGGGCGCCAACACCCCCTCGCTATCGCAGGTGGGCATGGCCCCCGGCGGGGGCGCATCAGGGATCAGACAGCGCAGGCAGGGCGTCTGGCCGGGGAGGATGGTCATGGCGTTGCCCTGGGCGCCCAGGGCCGCGCCATAGACCCAGGGGATGCCCAGCTTGAGGCAGGCGTCGTTGATCAGCAGGCGCGTCTCGATGTTGTCGGTGCCATCCAGCACCAGATCGGCGCCCCGCAGGGTGGCCTCGGTATTCCCCGGGTGCAGGTCGCGGATCAGGGGCTCGATGCGGATCGAGCTGTTGATCTCGCCCAGACGGCGGGCCGCCGCCACGGCCTTGGGCAGGCGCTCCTGGGCGTCTCGCTCGGTGAACAGGGTCTGGCGTTGCAGGTTGCTCAGCTCGACGAAATCCCGGTCCACCAGGCGCAGCGCGCCCACCCCGGCGCGACACAGGGTATCGGCGATGACGGTTCCCAGGGCCCCCAGCCCCACGATGGCCACGGTGGCCGCGCCCAGGGCGCGCTGGCCCTCGGGGCCGATGCCGTAAAAGAGGACCTGCTTGGCATAGCGTTCGGTATCGGGCGGTTCGAGCATGCGTGATGTTCCTCAAAGTGGGGCGACAGACGATGGACGATGGACCATGCGTTGTCGCGATGTCATATCGTCTACTGTCCGTCGTCCATCGTCTCGGGCATTGCAGCGGGCATCAGCGCTTTGCGGGCGCCATGGCCCGCAGGCTCTCGATCACCCGCGCCAGGGTATCCACGGTGCGGTCCATCTCCTCACCGGTGGAGCTACGCCCCAGCGAAAAGCGCACGCTGCCCGCCGCCCGCGCCCGGCTGACGCCCATCGCCAGCAGCACATGGGAGGGGTCCACGGCGCCCGAGGCGCAGGCCGACCCGGTAGAGACGGCGATCCCCTGGCTATCCAGGGCCAGCAGCACCGATTCGCCCTCGACGCGGCCAAAGCTCATGTTCAGGATATGGGGCAGGCGGCGCTCGGCGGGCGGGCCGTTGCGCGTGGCATCGGAGATGCGCGCCAGGATGCCCTGCTCCAGGCGCTCGGCCAGCCCCCGCAACCGCTCGGCCTCGGCGGGGCGCTCTTGCTCCGCCAGCTCCAGGGCCTTGGTCAGCCCCACGATGCCTGCCACGTTCTCGGTGCCCGGGTGCAGCTTGTGCTCCTGGCTGCCGCCATAGCGGAGGGGCGTGATAGGCGCGCCCGGGCGCACATAGAGGGCGCCCACACCCCGGGGGCCATAGAACTTGTGGGCCGTCAGGGAGAGCAGGTCCACCCCCAGCGCCTCGACATCCACCGGCAGCTTGCCCACGGCCTGCACGGCGTCGGTGTGCACCAGGGCGCCATAGGGCCGCGCCAGCTCGACGATCTCGGCCAGGGGCTGGATGGCGCCGGTCTCGTTGTTGGCCAGCATGACGCTCACCAGCAGCGTATCGGGGCGCAGCGCCTCGGCCAGGGCGTCCAGCCGCACGACCCCCTCGGCATCCACCGGCAGATAGGTGACCTCATAGCCCTGCCCTTCGAGATGCTGCATGGTGTGCAGCACGGCATGGTGCTCGATGGCCGTGGTGATCAGGTGGCGGCGGCCCTCTGCGGCGGCCTGGGCCGCGCCCTGGATGGCCAGGTTGTCGCTATCGGTGCCACCGGCGGTAAAGATCAGGGTCTCGGGGGCGATGCCCAGCAGGGCCGCCACTTGGCGGCGGCTCTGCTCCAGCGCGCGCTTGGAGCGCTGGCCGTAGCGGTGCAGACTTGACGGGTTGCCGTACTCTTCGGTCTGGATGGCGCACATGGCCTCGCTGACCTCGGGGCGACAGGGGGTGGTGGCGGCATAGTCCAGGTAGATCTCTTGCATTGGCTACTCCTCAAACAGGGGCGTGCTCAGGTAGCGCTCGCCGGTATCGGGCAAGATGACGACGATCAGCTTGCCGCCGTTTTCCTCGCGGGCGGCCACCCGCAGGGCGGCGGCGACGGCGGCCCCGGAGGAGATGCCCGCCAGGATGCCCTCTTCGCGGGCCAGGCGGCGGGTCATCGCCATCGCCTCGTCGTTCTCCACCGTCACGATCTCGTCAATCAGCTCGGGGCGCAACACATCGGGGACGAACCCGGCGCCGATGCCCTGGATCTTGTGGGGGCCGGGCTGGCCACCCGATAGCACGGGCGAGGCAGCCGGCTCGACCGCGATGGCGCGAAAGCCCGGCTTGCGCGGCTTGATCACCTCGGCCACGCCGGTAATGGTGCCGCCGGTGCCCACCCCCGCGACCAGGATATCCACCTGGCCGTCGGTGTCGTTCCAGATCTCTTCCGCCGTGGTCTCACGGTGGATCTGGGGGTTGGCCGGGTTCTGGAACTGCTGTGGGATGATGCTGTTGGGCGTGGCCGCTTGCAGCTCTTCGGCCTTGCGGATGGCGCCGCGCATCCCCTCAGCGCCAGGGGTCAACACCAGTTCGGCCCCCAGGGCGCGCAGCAGGCTGCGGCGCTCCTGGCTCATGGTATCGGGCATGGTCAGGATCAGCTTGTAGCCCCGGGCGGCGGCCACAAAGGCCAGGGCGATGCCCGTGTTGCCGCTGGTGGGCTCGATCAGGGTGGCGCCGGGCCGGAGGGCGCCCGCGCGCTCGGCGGCGTCCACCATCGAGACGCCGATACGGTCTTTGACGCTGTGGAGAGGGTTGAACGACTCGACCTTGGCGACCACCTGGGCGGGCAATCCGGCGGGCAGGCGGTTCAGGCGCACCAGCGGGGTGCGGCCAATGGTCTGGGCGATATCGGCATAGATGTTCACAGGAATACCTTTCTATGGCGCGTGGCTGGCTAGATGTAGTACATATCTCCGGCGACCTGTTGCTTTTCGCGGGCGCGCCCGGCCAGGTCGGCCAGGGTGGTGTCCTCCAGCACTTGGCGGCTGGCGGCGTACATGCGCGCCCACACCTCGCGGGTGACGCAGCCATCGTAACGGGGGCACTCGGCCCCCTCGGTACAGGCCACCAGCGGGCTGGGGCCTTCCAGCGCGTCAAACACCTCGGCCAGGGGGATGCTCGCCGGGTCACGGGCCAGGGCATAGCCGCCCAGAGCGCCCCGGGTGGTTTGCACCAGCCCGGCGTTGCGCAGGGCAACCAGGATGCTCTCCAGATACTTGACGGGCACCTGCTGGCGCTCGGCGATCTCGCCGGAGGGCACGGGGGCCTGCTCCTCATGGAGGGCCAGATCCACCAGGGCGCGGGTGCCATAGCGCATCTTGGTAGTGAGCTTCATAGGCGAACCATCCTATTCCTATGTGGATTGTGGGAATTATAGGACAAAGGGGGCGAGGTGTCAAGAGGGGGAAAGGGCAGGTCCACGGCGTTTCTCAAGTCGTCCTCATGGTAAAGTGACAGCGACAAGTCACGGACGACATGGGCCAAGTACGCTGCGTACGCATTCATGCACCATGTTCGCCCATTAGGGTCGGGCATGCCCTCGGTGACAGGCTAGATACACATCATCCTGACTTTGATAAGACCCTGCGCGAGTGTTCGCGGTGGGGCGGGCCGTGGCAGCGGGCCGCGCAGCCGGTGTACATCTGCCCCCGTTTGTCATACAATGGCGCCCATAGCGAGCCCGCCCAATGGCCTTTTGTTAGGAGGTGACATGAATCTGGTACGCTTTTTTGAAGAACTCTCCACGCATCCTTCCACAGCCTTGGCCGTGGTCGTTGCGCTGAGCGCGGCAGCGTATCTGTTGGCGCGCTATGGCCTGGCGCACTGGATCCTGCGCTTGGCGCACCGCACGGTCAACCAGGCGGACGACATTATCGTGAGCCACGTGCACCCCTACCGCCTGGCCTGGCTGGCGCCCCTGGCGGTGGTCTATGCCTCGGCGCGTTTTTTCCCCGACCAGCAACAGGTCATGGCCAAGGCGGCCCTGTTCCTGATCCTGTGGATCTCGGCCATCTCCCTGATCGCGCTGCTCAGCGCGATCAATGCGCTCTATGAGAGCCGCTCGGACTATAGCGGTGTGAGCATCGCTGGCTACTTGGATATGGGCAAGATCTCGGTGCTGGCCGTGGCGCTGGTGCTCAGCATCAGCATGATCACCGGCAAATCGCCGACGGCGCTGCTGGCGGGGCTGGGCGCCGTGGCTGCCGTGTTGATGCTCATCTTTCAGAGCACAATCCTGGCGCTGGTGGCCAGCGTCCAGATCTCTGCCAACGGCCTGATGAAAGAGGGCGATTTCGTCGAGGTGCCCAGCTATGATGCCGTTGGCGTGGTGGATAACATCAACCTGCACACCATCCGGGTGCGCAACTCGGACATGACCTATAGCACCATCCCCACCCACAAGATGCTGGATGTGTCCTTTCGCAACTGGCGCGGGATGACCGAGAGCGGCGCGCGGCGCATCCAGCGCGCGATCCTGCTGGATCAGCTCAGCATCGGCTTTTGCAGCATCGAGACCCTGCGCCGCCTGCAAAAGGTGGACCTGATCGCCGAGTGGGCCGCGGACAAGATCGCCCAACTGGCGGCCTATGCCGAGACCCACGGCGACGCCTATGATCTGCCGCTGGATGGCCCCCAGGTAACCAATCTCGAGGTCTTTCGCACCTATACGGTGGCCTATCTGCGCAGCCGCCTCGATATTCACGCTGAGGGACTGCCCTTTTTGGTGCGTACCCTGGCGCCCACGCCTTCAGGTCTGCCGCTAGAGCTGTACGTCTTTGCCAAGACGACCGAGTGGGTTACCTATGAGGAGATACAGGCCCAGATTTTCGAGCACCTGCTGGCGGCGGCCCCGACCTTTGACCTGCGGGTGTTCCAGGAGCCCAGTGGGCTAGATTTTCAGCGCTGGCAGGGGCGGGCGTAAGGGACGATGCGAGCGATGAGGCGCTGGCGTAGCCTGCCTCCGGCCGCCTTGGTCGGGCTGACGCTCCTGCTGGCGGCGGCCTTTTGGCGCGATTGGTGGCCGGGCCTGCGCGGGGGCTTTGGTTGGCGTTGGCCCTATGCCGCGCCGGAATTGGGCCGTCTCGTGCGGTTGCTACCGGGGGCGCTGACGCTGGCGGCCTATGGCGCGGGCCTGTATCTCTTGCGCCGGCGCCCGGCGCCCGTCTATGTGGCTTGGTGCGTGGCCGGGGCCGCGGCCCTGCCCATCGCGCTGCTCTACTACCTCGGCGACCCCGCCCTGCACCTGCTGGGCCGGACGATCACCGAGGGCGCCACCGGCGCCTTTTGGGTGGCCGTGGAGATGGGGGCGCCCCTGGCGGCGTTGCGCGATTGGCCCGCCTGGATGGTGCGCGCCGAGGGCATCTCCAGCCACATGGCCATCAGCCCGCCGGGCTATCCGCTGCTCTATGGCCTTGCGGCGCAGGCCCTTGGCGCCTTGCCGGGCCTGGCCCACTGGCTGGCGGCGCCCATACGGGCGCTGCAATGCCACCATAGCGTGCTGATGCGCCTGGACGATGGCGCCCTGGCTTCGGCCTGGGTGGGGATGGCCGCGCCGCTGTGGGGCGCGTTGGCGGCGGCGCCCCTCTATGGCCTGGCTCGCCGCCAGGCCGACGAATCCCTGGCGCGCCGGGCCACGGCCCTGTGGGCCCTGGTGCCCTCGCTGGCGATCTTTACCGGCCTGCTGGCCACGCCCTATCCGCTCTTTGCCGTGGGGGCCTGCGCGCTCTTTGGTCGAGGACTGGCTTTGTGTCGCGCTGGCAAGCGCCGCGCGCTGTGGTTGGCGCTATCGGGCGCCCTGCTGGCGCTGGGGGTGCTGTTCAGCATCTCGCTGTTGCCCCTGGGGCTCACTCTGGGGCTGTGGGCGCTGCTGGAGGCCTGGCGCAAAGAGGCGACGCTCCGGCGGCGGCTGGCCCACTTGCTGAGCCTGGCCTGGCCTTGCCTGGCGGGGGTGGCGCTGGTGGGCGGGCTGTACACCCTGGTGGCCGGGCACACCCCCTGGGACGTGTTTGCTGCCAGTATGCAGTTTCACCTGGGGCACATCGAGCGGCCCTACTGGCCCTGGGTGGCGCTGCACAGTTGGGATTACCTGCTCTTTTTCGGGCCCGCGCTGACGGGCCTGAGCCTGTGGGGCATCCGGCGGGCGCGCCACGGGGCCGCGCGGCTGTCCCTCGCCGTCTGGCTCACGCTGCTGGTGTTGGTGATCTCGGGCACGGGGCGCGGCGAGACGGGCCGCATCTGGCTCTTTTTCATGCCGCTGACGCTCCTGGGCGCGGCAGAGGCGTTGCGGGGGCTCTCCCGCAGAGAGCTCGTGGCCCTGGCGGCGGCCCAAGCGCTCTGGCTGCTGGTGTTGGCGGCGGTGCTGCGGCCCGTGGGAATCAGCATAACGCCGCCGCCCCGCTATGTGGCCCCGCCCGTCCAGGCGCAACTTGCGCCTCTGGACGTCGCGTTTGGGCCGGCGCTACGCCTGCGGGGCTATCAGGCTGTGCAGGAGGGCGACCGCCTGTTGCTCACGCTGCGCTGGCAGGCGACGGCCCCCGTAACCGAGGAGTACACCTTTTCGGCGCTCCTCGTCTCGCCGGAGGGCCCCCTGGCTGCCGCCGCCGACTGGCGCCCGCTGGAGGGCGGCTATCCCACAACCTGCTGGCCCTGTGCGCCCCAGGGCGAGGTGCTGGATCAGGTGGCGCTGCCCCTGGGCGAGGCGCCGGTTTCCGGCGCATGGTGGCTCAGCCTGTCGGCCTATACGCTGGATGCCGCGCAGCAGCCCCAGCGCGCGCCGGTCTGCCCGGCCGAGGGCCCTTGCGATGGCCAGCTCGGCCTGGGGCCGGTGATGGTGGCGGGGGCGCGGGAGTAGCGCCACACTCCCGGCGCAAAGCCTTAGGGCGGGGATGGCCGTCTCCGGCCCACACCCTTGTTGGGCCTGTATTGGTGACAGGAGAGCTATGCACGCGAAATACTCTGAGACTGTCGAACAGATTCGATTGTGGGCACAGCGAACCAAGGATGTGCACTGTGTGCACATCCTTGGTTCGCAAGTAAGAAGGGATTCTGGGGGAGATGAATGGTCTGATCTGGATCTTTTGCTGCTTGTGGATAACCCAGATGCTTTTCGTCAAACCAATAGTTGGCTGGCCTTTCTGGGCGAAATCCTCTGTGAGATAGCCGAAGAGGCTTATCTGGATTGGATACAGCTCACCTGGTATACGAAGCGTGTCCTCCTGGCAGACAACCGCGCCATTGATTTCTCGATCATGCCCTATGAGCGGATAGAGGATGTCTTGTCGCTCAATGCCGAGATCCATGCCAATGGCTATCAGGTGATCTATGACGCAGGCCCCGATTGGGTGGCGCCGAAAATCGAAGCAACATTGGCTACCTTACAAGAAGAGCCCCCAAGGGTTCCGACTGAAGACGAACTGTGGCGGACAATACAGATTCTGCTATTTCAACTGGTGTTTGCCGGTAAAAAGCTCAAGCGAAAGGAATTATGGGTAGCGGTGAGTTGCATCAATCAGCAGGTCAGCCATCAGCTACTTGCGTTGATCGAATTTCATACGGCTCTGGTTGTTGGAACACCCCAGCGCATCCGGTATGAGGGGAGGTTTTTGGAACAGCGTATGGCCCCACCTCTCGCGGAAAAGCTGGCCCGGTGTTTTGCCAAGTACGATACCCAAGATGCGATTCGGACTACTCACCACCTCATTGATTTCAGCTATTGCCTTGCGCAAGAGATTTGCGAGAAGAGCGGGTATCCGTTCAAGCCGTATCTATTTGACAGGATACAAGCGCTCTATAATGACATGTTTAGCGGCGGGGCGTAAAGCGTATGGGCCTGGCTACTCGTCGGACAGGGCGCGACAATGGCAGAGGGCGGGGAGATGTCCCCGCCCTCTGCCACACAGAGCGCGACGGCTAGATGCCCCAGTGTTCGTTGATGGGCGCCTGGTAGGCGTCCACGATGCCCGAGGCCACGTCATCCACCTTGACCACCTGGCCGCAGACGGCCGATTCGTAGATCGCCTCGCAGACGGCCAGCGACTTGAGCCCGTCCCACGCGTCCACCTCGACGGCGTCGCGGTTGCCGCGCACCGCCTCGATAAACTCCCAGATCTCATAGCTAAAGCCGTTGGTGAGCTCGTTAGGGAACAAGTGCTGCCACTGCTCCTCCGAGAGGGCCTGCCGATAGAGGGAGTGTAGCTCGTCAAAGGTGAACTGGACGCCCTCTGCCCGGGTGAGCAGGCCGGTCTCGGTCCAATCGGGGGTGCGCCAGAAGAGGTGAAAGATGGCGTGGCGGATCTCGGTGCTCAGCGAGCCCTCGGAACCATAAAAGAGCACCTTCTGGAAACCCTCGCCGGGCGCGCCAAAGCTCCACGCCCAGGCGCCCGTGACGCCGTTCTTGAAGGTGAACACGGCGAACAGCGAGTCCTCGCGCGCCTCGGGCAGGCTGCGCACGACGCCCTCGCCCTGCTCGATGGCGCGGGCATAGACGGTATCCACCTCGCCCACCAAGTAGCGCATGCCGTCGCACCAGTGGAACCCGCCATCCATAGTGGGGCCGCCGCCGGACATGAGCCGGTCGCGCCGCCACTGAGAGGCATAAGGCAGCGGCCCCTGGGGGGCGGCGCGCCGCTCGGGCGGGCGCACCATGGTGTGGAAAAAGGTCAGGGGCTTGCCCATCAGGCCGGAATCGTTCAATGCCCAGCGCACCATGCGCATGCCGGGCAGGCGGCGCTGGGGCACGGCCACCGAGAGGAGCTTGCCGGTGCGGTCGGCGGCCTCGGCCATCAGGCGGCTGGCCTTGATGGTGATGCCCAGGGGCTTTTCGCAGAGCACGTGGACGCCAGCCTCCATGCAATCAATGCTGGCAGTGTGGTGCAGGCCGTGGGGCAGGCAGAGGTCGGCCCCATCCAGCGTCTCTTGATCGAGCATCTGACGGTAATCGGCATAGATGGCCGGGCGCGCGCCCAGGAGGCTCTCCGCCAGGGCGGCGGCCTCCTCAGCGGCCTCGGCGTTCATGTCGCAGACGGCGGTGAGGGCGAACCCACCCAGGCCGAGGCGCTTGAGCTCGGCCATGGCCTCGATGTGCCTGCGCGCGATGATCCCCGTGCCTACCAGACCCATGCGGAACGTGTCTTCTGCCATTGCCTTCCCCCTGTGCTGTTGCGGTTGTGTGCGCGTGCTGCTGCCGCGCCAATGCCTGACGCGCTCCAGTATAGCGCGGGCGTGGGCGGGGTCAATAGGGGGAAAAACTCGCGCAGCGAGGGGCTTCTTGTTTAGATATGAAAAGATTGCAGAAAGTGAGATTATTGGGGGGAGGAATAAGAATCAAGATCAGGCTAGGCCAGCAGATCGGCAAGCAGCGACGCAAGCTCTATGATTACCTGATCCCAGGCAGGGAGGCGCCCCGGCTCGAGTTGCTCCGCCAGGTCATTGGTCCAGTACGCCTCTGCCAGGGCCAGGGCATCTGCGCGCACGAAATCGGCAACTCTGGGCTGTGGCAGGTCGCGATGGGCGCACTTGGCCTCCAGTGTGGTCCGGACCATCTTGGGATCAAACCCATTACGCTTTTCTTTGAGCAAGCACCAGACATCATAGTAGTCGCGGGCCTTGCCTCGCTGGAGGATGGCGCGCAGCTTTTCCGCCAGGATCTCGTCCAGGGAGTAGCACAGTACCTGCGGCGTTGGCCGGTCGAACAGGGCCGTGACGACGGGCCTCCGCTCCCAGGGCAGCAGCAGCGCTTCGTCCAGGGTGATGTCCAGGAGGAGGCGGTTGGGGTGCGCCAGAGGACCGACAAAGCGCGCCCGCACCCGCGCCGCGCCATTGGGCCGGTGGAGATCGAGCAGGGTGAGCGCCACACCGTGCAGCGCCTCGACCTGCGCGAACCACTGTAGCAGACGTGCACGCAGGGTCTCCGCCGGAAAGCCAGGGGCAACGGAGAAATCCAGATCCACCGAATGCCGCCAGTCCGCAAAGTAGAGCTGGCGCAGGGCCGTGCCCCCTTTGAGGGCAAAGGCATCCCGCAGAGAGGGAGTCTGTGAGAGGCCGTCCAGGGCGCACAGCAGCACATACTCGTGCTCGGCCTGGGCCAGGCCCAGACCCAACCGCCCGGCAATCCGGCGTAACTCGTCCAGCGCGATCATCTCAGCTCTCCCGCCATTCGAGCAACTGCCTTTCGGGGATATTGACGACCAGGCGCCAACGGGCGGCCTTGGGTCCTCCTCCAGCACCGCCGGGCTCGAGAAGGGCATAGTTGCGGTCGCGCGGCTCCAGGGTACGCAGCAGGCCCTCGTCGGCCAGGCCCATGCGTTCGAGCCAAAAGCCCAGGCGCTTGATGGCGGCACGGTTGCCCAACCGTTCGAGAATGCCGATCAGGCGCTCCAGGTCGAGCTCGTCGCGCCCGAACCATAGCCCCTTGGCGGCCTCGATCACGCCCCCGCAATACGCCGGACGGTCCAGCCCGTCGGCCACCGCGCGCTCCCGCTGGGCGATGGCGACAGGGCTGCCCAGGACCTCTATTTGGGTGTAGCCAAAGAACCTGGCGGGTTTGAGGGCCACGAAGCGATAGGTGACCCCGTCGAGGACGACGGGCTTGCGCGCGCGCGTTGTGGCGATCCAGATGGGGTCCAAGGCGCGCTCGGTGTAGCCATAGTAGGCCAGGGCGGTGGCATAGGCCAGGTAGTAGGGCGAGACAAACGTGGCCGCGATGCGGAACGCGTGCTCCGCCCAGGCGGCCTCAGGCCCGGCCTCCAGCGGGATCAGGCGATAGCGGCCGCGGGCGATGCGCTTCAGCCAGCGCTTGGCCGCCAGCCGGTGGAGGATCAGGGCGGCGTAGGGGGCATCCTCGCCCAGGGCCGCGCGGGCATCGGCGATGGTAAAGAGCTGCTTGTCCCTGGAGACCAGGCGCCCCAGCAGGTGCGATTCGCGCCCGGAGAGGCTGCGTGGGGTGGGTGATAGGGTCATTCTTGATTACCTACGCGATCATTTCACATTCTGATAGGATTGTACAATGAGATAAGAAGAGATGCAAGACGGGGGATGGTGCGGAGAGGGCCTTGTCAAAGTCCCGCCTCCGCGCAGAATCTAAGTGAGCCTTAAGAGCCCTTCGTGCGATGTATTGTAGTCACTGGGATCACGGCCAAGATTCTTTCACTATTACCGGTCTGAGACTGACTTTTACGATGCTTTATGGGAACCATATTCTATTATTTACTTGACAGAATCATCCACGGGTGCTATAATCTGTGTAAGGTTGCAGTTTTATCAGATAGGCCCAGTTTGAGGAGAGAAAAATGGATGAAAACGAGTTGACCGTGGTTTTTTCACTGGATGGTAGCTATCGATTCATGAAGGATGGGAAATGGGTAAAAGGTGATCGAGTTGACGATCTTGATAGGCGCCTTCAGGGCGAGGGATGGCACAAGATCGGGCTTCTACATCCCGTCGGGGAAGACTTTGTAGAATTCAATGATGAGCAGCAGCGCATGGTTGCTGAGAACGACCTTGATACCGACACAATGCTTGAACTCTGGAGATGTGGCATGATGGTAGAAGCAGAAACCTCGGGCTCGCTATGCTATGTCAAGTGGGATGATGAGATATAGGTATCTTGTCCTCTCCGACAGAAGGTATCGACCGACGAGAAAACTAGTAATACAACTAACAGTATCCCCTCACGCCCCCCGCGCTCGGTATTGCAGCGCCTCCGCCAGGTGGGGCGCGCGGATCTCGTCGCTGCCCGCCAGGTCGGCCACGGTGCGCGCCAGCTTGAGCACGCGGTGATAGCCCCGGGCGCATCTCACCGCTCCTGGCTGTTCCGGTACATGGTGAGATCGGCGGCTATGAGCAGTCTCTGCACCTCCTCGGCACCGAGCCTGCCCGGCACGATCCGTAGATTGACATTGGAGAGGTACTGCCCGTACCGCGCCGTGAGATAACAGCGCTGCGCGTAAAAAGTCCCCTCATCACGGATGTTGGCGCAAGTCAAGTTCCATTGGTCGGCCATGCCACGATATTCCCAGTCGGCCATCTCCTGCCAGGGTTCCCGATCAGCGAAAGAAGCCCATCTCACACCAGCATAGCCCGCCCGCGCAGCTTCTTCGGTGGCATACCAGACCACAGTTTGGCCCACCCAACTGTCATTGAACTCGGGCAGATATCTGTAAGACCGGCTCGCCCAAGCGTTGGCACCCTCGAAGGGCAGATACAGATAGCGCCCCTTTCCGATCGGCATGGCATCCCAGCCGGCCGGCGCAGCGCAATAGGGTAGCAGCAACGCTTCAGGTGCGATGCTGGGGCTGGGAGGAAACTCGTAGCGATAGAGCTTGGCGGAAATGCGCTCTACCGCAACGATACTCAGGCTTCCGAGACAGCAGACAAGCGTCAGAAGAGACAGGCTCAGCCCGGCCACCCACCACCCCAGTCTTTCGCGAAATGACCAGCGGTGTGAGTTACCCATAGCCCCCCCCTCACGCCCCCCGCGCCCGATACTGCAACGCCTCCGCCAGGTGGGGCGCGCGGATCTCGTCGCTCCCCGCCAGGTCGGCCACGGTGCGCGCCAGCTTGAGCACGCGATGATAGCCCCGGGCGCTGAGCCCCAACTGGCGCATCGCCGCCTTGATCAGCGCGCGCCCCGCATCATCCAGGGCGCAGTGGCGGCGCACCTCGCCGGGGCCCATATCGGCGTTGCAGGCCAGGCCCGTATCCGCCAGGCGGGCCTGCTGGCGGGCGCGGGCCGCCTCCACCCGCGCGCGGATGGCCGCCGAGGGCTCGCCCAACGTCTCGCCCGCCAGCTTTTCATAGTCCACCGAGGGCACCTCCACGTGGATGTCTATGCGGTCCAGCAGCGGGCCAGAGATGCGCTTTTGATAGTTCTCGATCAGGCTGCGGCTGCACGTACAGTCGTGGGCCGGGTCGCCGTGATAGCCGCAGGGGCAGGGGTTCATGGCCCCCACCAGCATGAAATTGGCGGGAAAGCTCAACGAGCCCGTGGCCCGCGAGATGGTCACCAGCTTGTCCTCCAACGGTTGGCGCAGCACCTCTAGCGTGCGCATGCCGAACTCGGGCAGCTCGTCGAGAAAGAGCACGCCCCGGTGGGCCATCGAGACCTCGCCGGGCCGGGGCCAGTGGCCGCCGCCCACCAGCCCCGCCTGGGAGATGGTGTGGTGGGGCGCGCGAAAGGGCCGCAGCCGCATCAGCGGGCGCCCGGCGGGCAGCATATCGGCCACGGAATAGATCTTGGTCACCTCCAGCGCCTCGTCAATGCCCATGCGCGGCAGGATCGAGGGCAGCGCCCGGGCCAGCAACGTCTTGCCAGAGCCGGGCGGCCCGCTCATCAGCACGCAATGGCCCCCGGCGGCGGCCACCTCCAAGGCGCGCTTGACGTGCTCCTGGCCGCGCACCTCGGCGAAATCCACCGGCGCGGGGGGCTCCTCCTCATCCAAGGGCGAACCGTCGGGCGTATACGGGGCAATGGGCAGCAGGTTGTTCAGGTGCATGGCCAGTTGCCCCAGGCTCTCGACGGCATAGACCGTCAGGCCGGGGATCAGGGCCGCCTCGGGGGCGTCGTCGGCGGGCACGTACACCTGGGTGATGCCCTGGTCGCGGGCGACGGAGGCCATGGAGAGGATGCCGTTGACGTGGCGCACGCCCCCATCCAGCGAGAGTTCGCCGATGTAGAGTTCGGCGCCATCCACGGGGGGCAGCACGTTGCCGCCCGCCAGGATGCCCACGGCGATGGGTAGGTCGTAGGCGGGGCCCTCCTTGTGCAGGTCGGCGGGGGCCAGGTTGATGGTGACCCGGTTCTGCGGGAAGGCCAGCCGCGAGTTGTGGATGGCCGAGCGCACCCGCTGGCGCGATTCCTGGATGGCGGCATCGGGCAGCCCGACGATGTCAATGACGCCCACTTGGCCGGGGTGCACGTCCACCTCGACATCCACCAACACGCCTTCCAGCCCCACAAGGGCGCAACTGGTGATCTTGGCCAGCACGGCGCCGCCTCCTTGCTAGTCTCGCCCAGGTTAACTGTGGGCCAGTGTAGCACAAGGCAGAGCAGACGGGCAAGCCCTTTGGACTGTGAGTTGCCGGAATCGCTTTGACGTGGGGGCCGCACATCTCGTACAATCTCGTGTGTGAGAGGTCGGCTGATCACGCCGACCACGCCGGCCCCAACCGGGGCCGCCAGTTACGCCCTGCTGGCAGAAGGGCGACGGTACCGGACGTCTCTTTTGGCCTTTGGCGCGGCTTGCGGAGCACCCCTCCCTTGGCCGCCAACGTTGAATCCTACGATCGAGCCAATCTTGGAAGGACGTAACGCCATGCAGTACCGTACAAGCCCCCTGCTCTGTGGCGCCCTGGCGCTGGCCGTTGCCCTGGCCGCCCTGCTGAGCCCCGTCAGCGCAGCGCCCGCCGCCCAGGAGGTTGCCCCCCTCGCTTGCGAGGAGGTGCAGACCCTCACGTTGACCGGCCCGACCTACGGCGAGACGGACTACTATTACGAGTTCCAGGCCGCCGCCGGCCCCCCCAACGCCACGCTGGATATCACCTACGCCTGGGAGATAACGGGCAGCCAGCCGTTCTATAGCAGCTCTGGCCTCACGAATATACAAGAGTTCGCCTGGAACACCCCCGGCCCCAAGACGGTCACGGTCTCGGCCCGGGCCGCCTGCGCCAACAACCCCACCGCCTCGGCCAGTTTGGAGATCGTCATCGGGCCGCTGCCCCTGGCAGAGACGCCAGACGAGTTCCGCCAGCGGGCGCTCTTGCACCTGGAAGAGCACCGCCAGAGCGGGCAGACCTCCGAGTGGGATTACGCCTACCTGGGCGACGCCGTGCGGCCCCTCTACCGGCCCGACATGGCCGGGCCCGCCTATTACGAGTTCGCCGTGTGGGCGCCGCCCTCGGGCGCCGGGGCCAGCGCCGTCCTGCCCGACGAGCCCGCCGGGTTCATCGTCGTATCCACCGGCCCCCATGATTACCCGATCCCCAACTGGGCCACCGGCGGCCTTCCGCCCACCCAGCGCATGATCGAGGCGGCCCAAGAGGAGGCCAAGACTGCCGTGCGCTTTTTCAAGCTGGACCCCCTCTCCTACGCGGCTGAGGGGCACACCGGCGAGTTGGTGGCCAAGGATGGCGATATGCCCCACCGCATCACGGGCATCCCCGACGAGTGGCTGAGCGCTCCGCCCCCCGTCACCCAGATCGTCTCCCAGCCTGGGGCCATGTTCCCCACCGATCCCGATGGCGCGCCGGTGACCTATACCCTGTCCATCACCAACGCCGTGGAGAACAATCCCGTGCAGCTAGAGGGCTGGGACTCGTGGGATGAGCTGAAAGACGAGTACGCCCAGGTCTATGCGCCCTTTTTGGAGGCCCAACAGCGCGCCGCCGAGCTGGAATGGGAGATCGAGGAGCACAACCGCGAGTATGGCCATGTGCTTTTCAAGGGCGACAGCCTCTCCTTCCCGCTCTTGTGGGAGGGTCCCGCTCCGGTCTACTCTGGCCCCGCCTGGGATCTGGGCCTGACAACGGTCCAGATCACGGATCCGGGCGAGGGCGCGGCCCGCCTGGTGATCACGGCTGTGGACGCGACGCCGGGCCAGTCCCAGATGCTCCTGGCCGAGATCAGCTATGGCAATGGCATGACGGAAACCCTCAAGGTGATCGTCGTGCATCGCGCCATGCTGTACCTGCCTTTGGCCACCCATGAGGGCGTCGGCGCTGTGACCCCGCCCCCGCTAGAGGGCGAGGCTGCCAGCGCCGGTGGGTGGGGGGTGGCCCCCGCCTCTGACGTGCGCGCCCAGGTGGCCGGCACGGTGGGTTATGATGGCTATACCTACTGGTATGCCAATGGCGCTAACCAAGGCGTCGCCGACGCCCAGCAGGTCTGGTACGGGCAATACACCGGCCAAGACATGGTCGGCGACTGCAGGAGCGGCTGCGGGCCTACGGCCTGGGCCATGCTCATCGCCTGGGGCGACCGGATGGCCGCCAACCAGACGCTGCCCGGCAGCGCCATCTGGGCGGGGCGCTGGGGCCTCTACCGCACCAACGGCGGGCGCGGGGCCGATGCCGTGGCGCCCGAGTTCATGGGCGATGCCGCCCAGGCCCAGGGCGTGCGCAACATGACTTTCGAGATCAACGGCCAGCTCGGCACCTTTTGCAATCTGTTCAACGACAACGGCGCCACCCTGCCCGCGGATATGCACAGGATCACCCAGTATCTGAACGGCCGCTCGGGGATGCAGGTCAAGACCTGGCACAACCCGGCCGGGTTCGATATCGTGGGCTCGACGGCCCAGAGCATTGCCGAAATGGCCCGCAATGTGATCCAGAACCCGATGGAATACCGTCGTCCCTCGGTCATCGGGATCGGGTTCCTCTCCCACTATCCCCTGGCCTATGGCTACCGCCAGAAACCGATCGAGCGCTGCACCACGACGTGCACGGGGTTCGGTAACCAGAATTGCACCACGACCTGCATCCCCATCGGCTTGGCCAGGGGCTGGTATGTGAACCAGGGCAACGCCGTGCCGGGCAAGTATGGCACCAACGAGTGGGTGTCCTCGGACCTGTTCTTTGCCGGGCGCCTATCGCCGCACCAGGCCTTTGTGGACGACGTGGGCCTCTATCGCGCCAGCAGCAGCTACTTTTTCCTGGATTACGGGCATGATACCGTGCACGACCGCAGCATCGCCCCCTTTGGCTGGGTCTCGGGGATCCGGCCCACCGTGGGCGATTTCGACCGCGACGGCGTGCTGGATGACATTGCCGCCTTTATCTGGGACACCGATGTCGCCTCGTGGCGGCGCGGCTGGCGCATTGACTATAACGCCGACCGCTCTAACGACGTGTTCCTGAACCGTTGGAGTGTGATCAACGATGCCTGGCCCATGGCCCTGGATGTGGACCGGGATGGTTGGGTGGACGACCTGGCCTTGTACCACCCCGCCATCGGCGGATGGAGCTGGAACACCGATGCCACGCCCCAGACCTCGCCCAATGGGAGTTGCTACTATGAGGGCGTCTACCCCAATTTCCCCTTGGATGGCCGCCCCGTCACGGGCGATTTCAACCGCGACGGGTACCACGATGATGTAGGCGTCTTTTCCCCATCGCGGAGCATGTGGTATTTCGACTATCGCAGCAACGGCTGCGGCATTGACCGCACCTCTGGGCTGTTTGGCACTGTGTACGATCTGCCCGTAGCCGGGGATTTCGACAAGGATGGCTTTGTGGACGACATTGCCGTCTACTCGTCCATGTTCTACAGCGGCACCCAGTACGGCGACCGCTACTGGCGCTATGACTATAATGCCGACAATACCAACATGGCCGTGGACAAGACCTCTGCGCAAAAGTACGGTTCCTTTGGCGACCTGCCTATTGCCGGTAACTGGGATACGAACTAGAGCGAGCGCGCCTCATCCGGAGCGCGGACATCTCGTCCGCGCTCCGGCGCACATGTCCGCGCCGCCCAGCCATCCCCGCGTCTGACGCCTCGGCCATCCTGTGCTACAATGCCCCCTGATATCAACAGCGTCATGGAGGGATGCCCATGCCTGTCGTCACCGTTCAAGAGATCTCCAAACGCTACACGCCCCAGGGCCCCCTGGCCGTGGACGGCGTATCCTTTGCCATCGAGCAGGGGGAGATATTCAGCCTGCTGGGGCCCAACGGCGCCGGCAAGACCACCACCATCGCCATGCTCAGCACCCTGTTGCCGCCCACCTCGGGCGATGCCTGGGTGAGCGGCCATTCGGTGCGCAGCGCGCCGATGCAGGTGCGCCAGAGCATCGGCGTCGTGCCCCAGGAGCTGGCGCTGTATGACAGCCTGAGCGCCCGGGAGAACCTGCGCTTTTGGGGCGAGATGCGCGGCTTGCAGGGCCAGGCCCTGGCCGATGACATCCAGCACAAGCTCGAGCTCACCGGCCTGAGCGAGCGCGCCGGCGACCGGGTGAACACCTACTCGGGCGGCATGAAGCGCCGCCTCAACCTGGCCGTGGGGCTGCTGGGCGCGCCGCCCCTGGTGCTGCTGGACGAGCCCACCGTCGCCATTGATCCCCAGAGCCGCCGCCACATCCTGGATTGGGTCAAATCCATGCGCGAGGGCGGTCAGACGGTGCTCTATACCACCCATTATATGGAAGAGGCCCAGGAGCTCTCGGATCGCATCGGGATCATGGATCAGGGCAAGCTGATCGCCCTGGGGACGCTGGAAGAGCTGGTGCGGCTGGTGGATGCGCGCCAGACCCTGATCCTATCGCTGGCCCAGGAGGGCGGCGGCGAGGAGCTGGCGCAGCGCCTGGCGGCGGTCGAGGGCATTGCCCATGCGGATGCCTCGAACGGCGAGATCACGCTGAACGCCGCCTCGGCCCAACGCGCCCTGCCCATCGCCCTGGCCGAGGCGGGCGCCCTGGGCCTGACCGTGCGCAACATCGCGATCCGCGAGCCCAACCTGGAGTCGGTCTTTTTGCACCTGACCGGCCGGGCCCTGCGCGATTGAGCCCCATGACCCGCTGCTGGATCTAGGAGCCACACCGTGAACAAACTCTGGACCCTGGCCCGCAAAGAGGTGCTCCTCGCCTTTCGCGATCGGGGCGCCCTCATCTCCATGTTGCTGACGCCCTTTCTGCTGACCCTGGCCATCGGCGCCGCCTTTGGCGGGGGCGGCGATCAACCCCTGCGCAACGTGCCCGTGCTGCTACTCAACCGCGACCAGGGCGCCCTGGCGGCCTATGTGGTCGAGGCGTTCGAGTCTGAGCAGGTGCAAGGACTGGTGCTGGCCGAGCGCGTTAACGACGAGGCCCAGGCGCGGCAGCGGATGGATCGCGACGAGGTGGCCGCCCTGGTGATCCTGCCCGCCGATTTCAGCGCGCGCCTGCTGGCCGCTGCCGACCCCCAGGCCGCGGCGGATGACCCTACCCTGGTCGAGGTCTATGCCAGCCCCTCGTGGCGCATCGGGACCGCCGTCACCCAGGCCATCGTAGCCCAGGTGCTGGAGGGGATGCACATGGGCGTTCGGGGCATCCAGGCCGCCATCGGGCAACTGGCCCAGGAGGCCGCCGCGCCCCCGGCGCAATTGGCCGCCCTGGGCGCGGCGTTGGGCCAGACCATGCTAGAGGCGCCGCCGCCCACGCGGGCCGCCATCACGCTAGAGATTGATAGCGCCGGATACCGGCCCTTTCGCTGGCTGGATTACACGGCCGCCAGCATGGCGGTGCTGTTCATGATGTTCACGGCCATGGCCGGGGGGCGCTCGTTGCTGCACGAGCGCGAGGGGGGCACCCTGCCGCGCCTGCTGATCACGCCCAACCCCGCGCCCGTGATCCTGCTCGGCAAGATGGCCGGGGTGGCGGCCACGGGCGTGTTGCAGATGGTGATCCTCTGGCGGGCCACGGGGCTCCTGGGGGCCTACTGGGGAGCGACATGGCAGGCGGTTCTTGTGACGATTCTGGCGCTGGTGTTCTGCGCCACCGGCCTGGGGGCCCTGATCGCCGCCTGGGCGCGCACCACCGCGCAGGCGGGCGCCCTGGGCACCGGCATCACCCTGGCGGGGGCCGCCCTCTCTGGCAGCTTTTTCCCGCGCATGAACCTGCCCGGTTGGGTGCAAACGTTGAGCCTGCTCACGCCCAACGCCTGGGGGATCGAGATCTTTTCGCGGCTGCAGACCGGCCAGTGCCTGGTGGACGTGGCGCCCTACCTGGCCGGGACGTTGGCCTTGGCCCTGGTGTATTACGTCGTGGCCACCCTCGGCTTTCGACGCCAGTTTTCCGCCTGAGGGGGGACGATGCACAAGCTGATCGCCCTGATCCGCAACGAGTTCGCCCGCGAGTTCGACTCACCCACCTCGTGGGTCTTTTTCCTGCTGCTGCCCCTGGTGTTCACCGCCGCCGTGGGCGCGGGGCTGGGCGGCCTGGGCGGAGGCGCGCCCGCCGAGCCGGAGGTCTTTTCCTCCAGCATCGCCGTGTTGAACGAGGATGCGGGCGACCTGGGGCAACTGCTGGTGGATGCGCTGCCCGCCCACGATCTCTACCCGCAGATGGCCGCCGAGTGGCCCGAGCAGGGCATGGCGCTGCGGGTGCCACCCGATTTCACCCAACGGTTGCTGGCCGGGGAGCCGGTCACCTTATCGGCCCGCATCCCGCCCACCACCAGCAGCACGGCCATTGAGCAGATGCTGCGCGCCGCCGTGGGCAAGCTGAACAGCGCCCTGGCCGCCGCCCAGGCTGCGCTGGCCCAGGCCCGCGAGGCGGGCCTGATCGCGCCCGAGCGGGAGGCCGCCTTTTTGCGGCAGGTGCTGGCCGATACGCTGGCGGCGGCTGCCAGCCCGCCGGTGGCAACGGAGCTGCGCTGGTCGGGCGGGGTGGATTTGGGCGAGGCGACCCTGGCCGGCGCCACGGGGGCCCAGCAGGCCTCCGCCGGGCAACTGGTCACCTGGGTGCAGATCACGCTGCTGGGCGCCGCCGAGGTGCTGGTGGCCGAGCGGCTGATGGGCACCTGGAAGCGGCTGCTGATCACGCCCACCCGCCGCAACACGTTGCTGGCGGGCAAGCTCTTTGCGCGGCTGTTCCTGGGCCTGGTGCAGATGACGCTCCTGATCGGCGGGGGGATGCTGCTCTTCCGCGTGAACTGGGGCGACAACCTGCCCGCCGTGGCCCTGGTTTCCCTGGCCTTTGCCACGGCCACGGTGAGCCTGGGGATGCTGCTGGCGACGGTGGTGCGCACCCGCAGCCAGGCCAACAGCGTGGTCATCGGCCTCTCGATGGGCATGGCCGCCATGGGCGGGGCCTGGTTCCCCCTCGAGATCACGCCGGCGCTCTACCGCCAGGCGGTGCAGGTCCTGCCCTCCACCTGGGCCATGCGCGCCTATACGAACCTGCTGGCCCGCAACGCCGATGTCCAGGGCGTGCTGCTGGAGGTGGGCGTGCTGTTCGGCTTTGCGGTGCTGTTCACGGCGATCGGGGCGTTGCGCTTGGGGAGGACGGAGTGAGAAGAGGGGGGCGGTAGGCAAAGAGGCTCGTGCGCTCTGCACACGGCTGCTAAGGTATAGGTAACCTATGGCGTCAGCGCGAAGCGAAGGAGCGGAGAGCACGGGGAGTTAGGGTGCGAGGGTGTTAAGGGAGAAGGGAGGGGCTACATAGATACGATGCCGCTGTCTGGTTCGCCCTCGGCCAGTCTCTGTAGTTCCGAGTCGGAGAGATCGGATCTTGGCACCAAGCGATAATGCTTCTCATCGACCGTGTTCAACATCAACACCTCGCCATCCTCACGAATGGCAAGCTCTAGCATAGCAACGTGATTCTCGGCCAAGAACTGAAGCGCAACCGGTCGGCAAATGGCACTAGGGTATCGCTCTTGGCACAGCGAAATGTCCTGCATCACCTGGACTATGCCGAACTTGTCCCCAGGGGACTTGGCTTGGCAAGGGAGAACGAAATGGGCACCCCGCTTGTTGACCCCAACATAGATCTCGTCGACCTCCACTTGCCCAATGTTGCTTACAGTCGTTCGCAAATGATTCTGGACAGAATAGCAGGTTAGGCCAGTAAATACATCGACCAATCGATTGTACCTTGCACGCGCAAGTAGCGCCTGCTCATCCGTACCAGGAGCATAGTGACGCACAATCTCAGGAGTTGCATCGGGCAGTTTGATCGGGTACTGGTGAGAAACCGGCTCGATCTTGCCTGGAGAAGCCAGTCGAAAAGCGTATTGACCGATGCCGGACCCGACAATTATCCATTCCGCCCCAGCAGGCGCCGTGGCCTGAACAGTGTCGGGCAACTCTCTTCGGAATCGAAACGAATACGGTATATCACCAAGGTTCTTTATGCGGGGAAAGCCCAACTCTTCCGTCGCCCTGACGAGCTCGTTCCGGTCAAAAGGTATCGAGACCGCCCCTTCCCTATAGTTATCAAAGAACACGGATTCAACGATTCTTGCATACCTACTCATGAAGAGCGCCCCTCCTTCTAGGCTTTCCCAGGCCATCGCAGAACAACAACTTCTTCCCTGAGTTCTTCTTGAGTAGCTGTAGCAAACCGGGTTCGGAACAAATCGATACGTTGCACCTGGTATCCAATCTCCTCTGCGATTTCTGCAAGGATCTCTCCGGTTCGGATCATAACACGAAGATACGATGCCTGGTCGCCTACCACATAAGCAAGGTTGGCTCCCTCTCTTAGCACAGGCGTCATCTCCGCTAGATGCCTCGCCATTCCTCCAAAGTATAGCCGCACAACGCGTGGGTATAGCTTCTCAAATCCTGACGTCTTCCCAAGCTCAACCCTTCTGGCTTCAATCATATCTGCTATTTGCTGAACTCGCCTGTTTGTTCGTATCCACGTGTCATCATCATCGCTCTTATAGACTCCTCGCGTGTTAGACCTGAGAAGCCTTTTCTTGTGCATCCTCAAGTCTGACATGCTGGAGAAGAACCCAAGAATGACTGACTCTAGACGGGTCGTCCGAGTATAGTCCTTTTCGTTGGGATATGGAGGAGATGTGATCACCGCATCAATCGAATTATCCGGGAGTAGGCCCTGCAGGTTCCTGGCATCTGCAAGATGCACATCCGCTGCCGGGAAGCTCATACCCTGTATTGCCGACAGATCCTCGCCCATTCTCAGAGCGACGCTTTTCCACGAAAGCACGACAGGTACATCCCGCTTGATCTTGCCTACCCCGACTTCTGGACCGAATCTCAAGTTGCCGATCTCGTTGACAAGCGCTCGGCCTAGAGCTAGAAGGCAATGCCTATAGACAGGAGAGTTTCGATAGTGACCAAGCTGCTCTAACAAGACGAGGGTCTTGTGCAAAGGAATAGGACTAATCGAATCCTTGATCAGTGCTCTTGCTGCAACCGAAGGCAATGACCAAAGTTCGGTATCTGGTGAGATAGACAAGGTCACATCATCAATTCCCTGGCTGCGCAATACTTTGATCGTAGCCTCTGCAACCGCCTCAACGATCTCGCGTAGTTCGGCTGGATTGATGCTCCAATCAACCTTTACGGATGCTGCAAAATGAGGGAAAGGGTTAGCTTCGACCCCAATTGCCCGTATGCGACCAAGTTTGGCCTCAACAACCGTTGTTCCTGTTCCGCAAAAAGGATCAAGAATGACCGCTTTCTCATCAAGATCAAATGCATTCAAATAATCTCGAACAAGATGAGGAGGAAAAGAAAGAACGAAACGGTACCAATTATGGAATGCCCTGTCTTCTACCTCAAGCGAGTTTCCATGGTTGGTTATTGCGACGGCATCGCTAGAAGACCCCTCAAAGGGCATCGTATGCTGTAAATAACGTGATGCCATATTGTGACTTGACCTCCCAATCACTCGCTATTCCACAGACCTCGCGGCCTCTTGGTGAGTCACCTCCTTGCGTCCCTTGATCCTGCTACAGTTTCCCCCATACACCCATTCCTGTCAAGCTCTCTTCCGTCCCCCCTTTTGCCCTCTCCCCGTCCCCTCCCGCGTCTCGCCCCAGGGCAGGCGCGCATTGTCACCGATCGTCGTCCACCTGTCCCCCTCAGCTACCCCGCCCGCTCCAACAACATCGCGCGCCCACGGCGGCCCGCCGTCCGCAGAATGCCCAGCTTGCGCAGGCAGTAGGACGCCCGCTGCGCCGTGGCCAGGCGCACGCCCAGGGCCTGGGCCAGCTCCCGGTGGGTGTAGGCGGCGGGCAGGTCGGCGGGCAGCAGGGCCGCCAGGTCCGCGCTGCTGCGGAACAGGCGCGCCTCGCGAATCTCTCGCAGGCGGCGCTCCAGGATGCTGACCCCCCGGTTGCGCCAGCGGCCCTTGCCATCGGCGCAGCGCAGCTCTTCCACCGCCACCAGCACCGCCTGTAGCTCAAAGCGCGGCTGCTCTAGCAACAGGGGCGTATAGACCAGCTCGTCGAACAACAGGGGCCAACCGCCCTTGAGGGGCGAGCGGCGGCGCCCGATCTCCTGGCCGCTCTCCGGGTCCAGCCGCACGATCATCTTTTCCGCGATGACGGGATAGACCAGGCGCACCCGGTGTTCCTCGCAGAGCGTCTCCAGCTTGGCGCGGATCGAGCCCAGGCTGCCGGTTTGCACCTCGATCAGCAGATCATCGTGAACCACGTCCACCACATAGCGCCCCACGGGGACCTCTAGCCGGTCTCCTGGCCGGGCGACCCAGTTCTTGAGGGCAGCGTGCAGCGCGCCCTCGTTCAGTTCGCCGATGGAGGCGCTCTCGGCCATCAGGAGGTCACCCCTTGGGTGGGCGCAGGGTGCAGGCGCAGTAGGGTGATCTCGGGCGGGCAGTTGAGGCGCAGCGGCACAGAGGTGGTTCCCAGGCCCCGGTTCACATAGATCCAGCCCGGGCCGACGGAGTAGAGCCCCTGGTCGTAGCGATGGGCGTAGGGGGGCAGGATCAGGGCGCCCCGGCCGGGCAGGCGCACCTGGCCGCCGTGGGAATGGCCCGCCAGGTGGAGCCAGACGCGCCCCTGGGCCACCGGCTCGTGCCCCAGATCGGGCTCGTGCCACAGGAGCACCACGGGCGCGCGGCCATCATGGCCCGCCAGTGCCCGCTCCAGATCGGGGGCACCCGCCATGCCATCGTCCAGGCCCGCCAAATAGATCGAGGCCCCGCCCTGGGCCAGGGGCAGCCCCTGGTTGACCAGCACCCGCACCCCTGCCTGCTCCAGCCCGGCGATCACCGTATGCCGGTCGGTCCACAGGTCGTGGTTGCCCAGCACGGCATAGACCCCCAGGGGCGCCCGCAACCCGGCCAGCAACGGGGTCGCCAGGGAGATGGCCGCCGCCTCGCGCCAGACATAATCGCCCGTCAGCACAATCAGGTCGGGCGCCAGGGCGTTGACGGCCTCTATGGCGCGGGCCAGGTGGCGCGCATCGCCCCGGTGCGCCACGTGCAGGTCGCTCAGTTGCGCCACGGTTAGACAGGGGGTGGATGGATCGCCAGCGGGGAGGATGGTCACGCGCTCCACGGACAGGCGTTGTTCGGCATGCCAGAGCGCCAGGGGCGCCCCGATGAGCAGAGCGCCGCCGGCGGCCAGGCCCGCCAGGCAGGCGCGCCGCGAGAGCCTGCGACCTGGCTGGCGGGCCGGCTGTACGCTACCTACATCATCGCGCATGGCTCAGCGCGGCTCCAGCTCGCCCAGGGCATAGGCCACGATGGCCAGCAAGGTCAGCCCCGCCGTCTCGGTGCGCAGCACCCGGGGCCCCAGGGAGATGGGCAACACGCCACGGGCGCGGGCCTGCTCCACCTCGGCCTCTTCCAGGCCCCCCTCCGGTCCGACGTACAGCCGCACGGTGGCAGGCGGCGCCGGGCGCGTCTCCAAAAGCTGGCGGAGAGAGAGCGCTCCCGGCGTCAGGGCGCCGATCAGGGCCAGCTCGTCGGGCGCACACTCGGCCAGGGCCTGGGCATAGGGGATGGCCGGGCGCACCACCGGCACGCGGGCGCGGCCCGATTGCTCCGCCGCCTCCTGGGCGATGCGCTGCAGGCGATCCAGCTTGGTCGGCCCCACCTGCCGCAGGTCGGCGCCGATGGAGCGGGCCGTGGCCACGGGCACCAGCTCGCTCACGCCCAGCTCGGTGGCCTTTTGGCAGACCCAATCCAGCTTGTGGCCTTTGGAGATGGCTTGATAGAGGATCAGGCGCGTGGCGGGCTCGGTGTCGGGGCGGTAACGGGCGACCTCGTGGGCCAGGCAGAGGGCGGGGGTAACCTGCTCCAGCGCCACCAGCCAGGCGACGCCGCTGTTATCCAGCAACTCGATGCGGTCGCCGGGCTTTAGGCGGAGCACGCGGCTCAACTGGCGGGCCAGCTCGCCCTCCAAGGAGATGGGGCTGCACCGGAGCAGCTCCGGGGCCACGAAAAAGCGGTGCGGGGCCATGCCTCAGGCGCCCTGGCGCGCCACGAGGGCCACCCAGCCCCCCTCATCGAGCTGCTCTACCACGGCCAGGCCCACGGCCTCTAGCGCCTGGCGCACATCCTCGGCCTTTTCGGCGATAATGCCCGAGGCGATGCAGATGCCGCCGGGCTTGAGGTGCGGGGGCAGGCTGGCGGCCAGGTCTATGATGATCTCGGCCAGGATGTTGATCAGCAGCAGGTCGCGGGGCTCGCCCTGGTAGATGGGCGCCCGCGCTGTGGAGCGCCCCGCCAAAGTGGCATGGCTCACAGAGATGCGGTCGGCGACGTGGTTCAGGGCGGCGTTCTCCTGGGCCACCTCCACGGCTATGGGGTCTATATCCATCGCGTCAATCTGCCCGGCCCCCAGGAGCGCCGCCGCAATGGACAGGATGCCCGATCCGGCGCCCACATCCAGGACGGCCATGCCCGGCGTCAGCAGGCGCTCCAGGGCGATCAGGCAGAGGCGGGTGGTGGCGTGCAGGCCGGTGCCAAAGGCCATGCCCGGGTCCAGATAGAGGGGCACCTGGCCGGGCTGCACCTCATATTCGACCCAGGTGGGCACCACCACCAGGTGTTGGCCGATGGGCAAGGGCGGAAAGAACGCCTTCCAGGCCTCGGTCCAGTCCTCGGGCTGGAGCAGGCGCACCCTCGGCTCGGAGATGGGGGCGCTGCGGCTCAGCAGCAAAAGGGCGATCTCGAGCTTTTGCAGGGTGGCGTCGTCGCCCTCGGGGAGATAGCCCTTGACGAGCACCCGGTCGGGCGTGGGAAAGCGCGGCCCCTCGCGCAGATCCTCCATAGCGGCGCCGCCCGGGCAGTGCTTGTTCAAGAGCCCCAGCAGGTCATCCACCGCCTCGCGCTCAGCCTCGACCGCGATCTCGACCCAACGTTTGTTCGCCAGTGTCATCTAGATCCCCAACGCCTCTCTGATCCGCTCCAAAAAGCCGCGCCCCGCCTGGGGCGTCACCTCGGAGCCCAGGGTCTTGCCCAGTTGCTTGAGCAGCTCTCTTTGCTCGGCGTTCAACTCTGTGGGGATGGCCACGTTGAGGATCACCAATTGGTCGCCTCGGCCCGAGCCCCGCAGGCGGGGGACGCCCTTGCCGCGCATGCGCAACACCGTGCCCGCCTGGGTGCCCGAAGGGACGACGAGGGGTTCCTCGCCATCCAAAGTGGGGACGTGGATCTCGTCTCCCAGGGCGGCCTGGGCCATGTTGATATTGACATTGAGCAAGATGTCGTTTTCGCGGCGGCTGAAAAAACGGTGCGCCTTGACGTGCAGCACCACATACAGGTTGCCAGGCGGCCCGCCATACAGGCCATGCTCGCCCTCGCCCGCCAGACGGATGCGCATCTCGTCATCCACACCGCCGGGCACCTGCACGGCCAGATTGCGGGTCTGCTGGATGCGGCGCGCGCCGTGGCACACAGAGCAGGGCGTGGTGATCACCTCGCCGGTGCCCTGGCAACGCGGGCAGGTGGTGACATTGACGAATGCGCCAAAGATGGATTGCTGGGCGCGGCGCACCTGGCCGGTGCCGTTACACTCGTTGCAGCGCACGGGCGAGGTGCCCGGCTCGGCGCCGCTGCCGTTGCAGTGCTCGCAACGTTCCAGGCGCGTGATCTCGATCTCGCGCTCGCAGCCAAAGACGGCCTCGCGAAAGTCCAGTTCGAGATCATAGCGCAGATCGGCGCCCCGGTGCGGCCCCTGGCGCGCAGCCGAGCGGCCCATGCCAAAGCCAAACAGGTCGCCAAAGATGTCCTCAAAGCCGCCGAACCCGAAATCGCTGAAGCCCCCCATGTCGCCCTGGTTGACCCCGGCATGGCCAAAGCGGTCGTACTGGGCGCGCAGCTTGTCGTCGTTCAGGACCTGATAGGCCTCGTTGATCTCTTTGAAGCGTTGCTCAGCATCGGTCTCTTTGGACACATCCGGATGATACTGGCGCGCCAGCCGCCGGTAAGCCGAGCGCAGATCGTCCCTGCTGGCGTCGCGAGAGACGCCCAGAATCTCGTAATAGTCTCTTTTATCCTCAGAAGTCATCCCGTTGCCGCTCCATCTATGCATCCTGGCTGACGCATTACTCTAGCCCGTTTGGCGCAGCCCGTCAAAAGCGTGGGGCCAGGGCCAGGGCGAAACGCGCAGGCCAAAAGAACGGGGTTAGGGACACAGGCTCCCTAACCCCGTTAGGCGCCGAGAAGCGCGCTAGACCTCGCGGAACTCGCCATCCACGGCGTCATCCGCGCCATCGCCGGGCTGATCGGTTCCAGCCTGGGGGCCGGCCTCGCCCTGCTGATAGGCGGCGGCGCCCAGTTGCTGCAAGAGCTGTTGTAGCTCGTCCTTGTGGGTGCGGATCTGGGCGCTATCGTTGCCGCCCAGCGCATCGCGCAGCGCCGTGACCTTGGCTTCTACCTGGGTGCGCACCTCAGCAGGCGCCTTGTCGCCCAGGTCTTTGAGGGTCTTTTCCGCCGTATAGGCCAGGGTATCGGCCTCGTTGCGCAGCTCGACCTCCTCCTTGCGGCGGCGATCCTCGCCGGCATGCTGCTCGGCCTCGTGCACCATGCGCTGAATCTCTTCCTCCGCAAGGCCGCTGGAGGCCGTGATGGTGATATCCTGGCTGCGGCCCGTGGCCTTGTCGCGCGCCGTCACCTTGACGATGCCGTTGGCGTCAATGTCAAAGCTCACCTCGATCTGCGGCACGCCACGCGGCGCGGGCGGGATGCCATCCAGATTGAACGTCCCCAGCAGCTTGTTATCCGCCGCCATCGGGCGCTCGCCCTGTAGCACATTGATCTGCACCTGCGTCTGGCTATCGGACGCGGTGGAAAAGACCTGCTCTTTGTGGGTCGGGATGGTGGTGTTGCGCTGGATCAGCGGCGTCGCCACGCCCCCCAACGTCTCGATGCTGAGGGTCAACGGGGTGACATCCAACAACAGCACGTCATCCACCTCGCCGCCCAGGACGCCCGCCTGGATGGCCGCCCCCAGGGCCACCACCTCATCCGGGTTGATGCCTTTGTGGGGCGTGCGGCCAAAGAGTTCCTCCACGCGGCGCTGCACCATAGGCGTGCGCGTCTGGCCGCCCACCAGGATGACCTCATCCACATCGCCCACGCTCAGCTCGGCATCCTCCAACGCGCGGCGGCAGGGGCCCAGGCTACGCTCGACCAGGCCCTCCACCAGTTGCTCGAGCTTGCTGCGGGTCAGGGTCATGCTCAGGTGCTTGGGGCCACTGGCATCCGCCGTGATGAACGGCAGGTTGATCTCGGTCTGCTGGGTGGTGGAGAGCTCGATCTTGGCCTTTTCCGCCGCCTCTTTGAGGCGCTGCAGTGCCATGCGATCGTTGCGCAGGTCAATGCCCTGATCCTGGCGGTATTCGCTGATCACCCAATCAATGATCACCTGGTCAAAGTCGTCGCCGCCCAGAAACGTGTCGCCATTGGTGGCGCGCACCTCAAAGACGCCGTCGCCGATATCGAGGATCGAGATATCGAACGTGCCGCCGCCCAGGTCATAGACGGCGATCTGTTCGTCCTTTTTCTTATCCAGGCCATAGGCCAGGGCCGAGGCGGTGGGCTCGTTGATGATGCGCAGCACCTCCAGCCCGGCGATGCGGCCGGCATCCTTGGTGGCCTGGCGTTGCGAGTCGTTGAAATAGGCGGGCACGGTAATCACGGCCTGGGTCACCGGCTCGCCCAGGTATGCTTCGGCGTCGGCCTTGAGCTTGGCCAGGATCATGGCCGAGATCTCGGCGGGCGAGTACTCTTTGCCGCCCATGGCCACCCAGGCATCGCCATTCTCGTTCTCGATGATCTTGTAGGGCAAGACCTTGATCGCCTTTTGGACCTCCGGGTCTGAAAAGCGACGTCCCATCAGGCGCTTGACGGAAAAGATGGTGTTTTCCGAATTGGTGATAGCCTGGCGGCGGGCCACCTGGCCCACAAGGCGCTCCCCGGTCTTGGTGTTCACCGCCACCACAGAGGGGCACAGGCGCGCCCCCTCCGCCGTAGGGATCACCACCGGCTCGTTACCTTCCATGACGGCCACAACCGAGTTGGTCGTGCCCAGATCAATGCCGATTATCTTGGACATTGTTGCCTCCTGGTTTCCTAATCGTGTTGTCTATTATGCATGTGATGTGCGTCGGCCAGAAGAAACGCGCACCAGTGTGGGGCGCAGCACCTGGTCGCCCATTGTGTAGCCTTTGCGGATTTCGCCGGACACGACTCCCTCGGGATAGTCGTCGCTTGCCTCTTGCATCAGCGCGTGGTGGTAAACGGGATCAAAAGGCTCGCCGACAGCCGGGATGGGTTCCACCCCCGACTGGCTGAGAAGCGCATCAATCTTGTCAGCGATCAAGACCAACCCCTGCACCCAGGGGAACCCTTGGGGATCCGGCGGCGCGTTCTCCAGCGCCAGATGGAAATCATCGGCGATGGGCAATAGTTGCCGCAGCACATCCATCTTGAGGCGCAGGGTTTGCTGTTCGCGCTCTCGCTCCACCCGCTTGCGATAGTTGGCCAGCTCGGCGACGCTGCGCAGATAGCGGTCACGCCACTGCTCCACTTCATTCTGTGCCTGTTCCAGCTCCTGCTGTAGGTTGGCCTGCGTTACTTCCGACTCCCCCTCCTGGGGGGCAGCGCCTACCGTCTCCTCTTGGGGGCCTTGCGCCCCCTGTATTTCGTCCACCATATCCCCTCTATCGTAATTGTCGTACGTCACTGCTAATCTGAAGGCCCATAGACATCTTCGATCAGATCGCCCATGAGCTTGGCTACATAGCTTACCGTCGAGACCGCCGTGGCATAGGGCATACGCCGGGGCCCGACGATGCCCAGCACGCCGCTGGCCTTGTCGCGCACGCCATAGGGCGAGAGCACCAGGCTCACATCATAGATGCCCTCAAAAGGCCCCTCGCCCCCAATGATGATCTGCACGCCGTTGGCGCCCAGTGCGCGCGTCAGGATGCGCTCCAGGCGCTGCCGCTGCTCCATAATATCCACGAGCTGGCGAAAGCTGGAGACATCCTCGAACTCGGGTTGCTCTAGCACATTGGCCAAGCCTGCGTGATGGATTTCGTCAATGGCGCGGCCATCGGCATCCTCCATACGCATCAAGAGCCAGCCCAACACGCGCCGCGCCCAGCCGGCCGGCGGCAAAGACGTGTTCTCGGCCATCCTGCGGATCTCGTCCACCGTCAGGCTGCGGAACTGGTCGTTCATCTGGTTCGAGAACTGGCGCAGCCGGTCCTGGTCTACCGCCTCCTCGACGGCCATCATCTCCTGGCAGACGCTGCCATCCTGCAACACGAGGATCATGAGAAACAGGGTATCGTGGGTCGAGATCAGCTCGATGTGCTTCAGGCGCGCCTGGGGCGCATGGGGGGCGGTAACCAGCGAGGCCGAGCCCGTTGTATGGGCCAACACCGCCGCCGTAAGCTGCAACCACTGATCCATATTGAGCCGGATCTGGTGGAACTGGTGCAGGATCATACGTCGGCTGGGCGCAGGCAGCTCGACATGCTCCATCAACTGCTCGATAAAGTAGCGATAGCCTTTGCCGGTGGGCACGCGCCCCGAGGAGGTGTGTAGTTGCTGGACATAGCCCAGATCTTCGAGCAGGGCCAACTCATTGCGCACGGTGGCCGAGCTGACGCTCAGGCTGCCCAGGCGCAGCAAGGTACCCGAGCCTACGGGGTTGGCCGAGGCCACGTACTCTTGCACCAAGATTCGCAGCACCTCGCGCTGTCGCGGGGTGAGTTCGTTTTCGGCCTGCTGTTCTTCCATCATGACTGCGTCCTATTCTCGCTCGGGCAGATTAGCAGTCTCGCGGCCCGAGTGCCAATATGATAGCATCCTTGGGGCGGCCTGTCAAGAGGCGCTTTGTAGGGTGGGGCGCAGCATAGCATAATAAAAAGATATAACAAGTATATGGGCGAAGAATGGGCGCCCTAGATGTATAGCAGGGCTACGATCATAAGAACCTTGCGTCTAGAGGCTCAACATTATTGAGCGTAGATGGGCGGATGCCCACATTTGGAGCGGGTTTTTGCCCGGCTGTGGGGGTTATGCTACAATAGCCGGGCTCTGAGGGATCGTCTAATGGTAGGACAGCTGACTCTGGATCAGCCGATCGGGGTTCGAATCCCTGTCCCTCAGCCAGCTAGTTTGTAGATGGCCAGTTGCTTGCCCCAACTGGCCGTCCTGCATTCTGGGCCGTGCCTGCCCACACCCCCTCCTCGTGGGCGGGGCGGCGCGCCCCCGCTAGCCCATCAGCTCCAGCTTGATCAGGGTAAAGGGCCGGAACTCGGGGCGCCGCTCCCGGGTCACCTCGAACTCCTCGACCACGCGGCAGTTCCACACGTCGTACACCGTGGCGTAATAGCGCGCGCCGGGCCGCGAGCCGTCCCAGGGGCCCAGCCAGGGCCACTTGCCCGGCAGGGCGTGCCGGCAAAAGATCACGATCAGCTCATGGCCCTTGGCCAGCGCAAAGGTGTTGCTGCCGTCGGTGTTGGTGGCCTGCCGCTGCATCTCGTCCAGCGGCAGCGTTGCGGCGATCTCCCTCAGGTAGCGCAGGCGTGGCGCGCTCTCGCCCGTCATCGCGCCGCCATAGCTCCAAAAGATGTCCTTGCGGTTCCCGTCGCGCACAAACGCTTCGCCATGCGTGGCATAGCCCCCGGCCATGAGGCTCTTCCAGTGCCGCCCGACCACCAGCTCCGGGCTCGAGTTGCCCCAGTCGTCGGGCACGTTGCCCTCGTACTGATACTCGTCATTGATGACGGGCTTGCCATACCTGGCCTGCAACTCTAGCAGGAGCGTGTAGGTATCGGGGTGCTGATAGCTCACATGGGTTAGCCACTCGCGGTTGGGGTAGATGATCCCAAAGGGGATGTTGTGGCACGAGATCAGGTGGCCATACGGGTCGCGGGCCTTGATCGTGGCGCCGATGACGTCCCAATGGCGGCGGTTGGGCCCGATGATGCGGCGGGTCGTGTCAATGTCGTACTCGTTGGCCAGGCTCCACCAGACGTTTCGGTAGGCGCTCAGGCGGGCCACGATGTACCGGACGTAGAGCAGCGCATCGTCCTCGTCCATGCCTGCGTCAATGTCCCAATGGCCCGCGTCGTAGGGATGAAACAGGATCACATCGGCCTCGATGCCGCGCTGCATCAGATCCTCGACACACCGCTCCAGATGGCGAAAGAACTCGGGGTTGGGCCGCCTGAAGTCAAAGGCCTTGGGCTCCCCCTCAAAGGGATAGTGGGGTGGCTCATAGCTGATGTCGACGCCGTTGAAGCCGCCGGTATAGTGCTTGGGGAACACCAGCATGCGGATCTTGTTGAACCCATAGCGCGTCAAGCTATCCAGCGTCTGGGCGCGCACGTCGGCGGGCCGATGGTGCCACACATACGCTGTGGTGCCCATGATAAAGGCCGGCGCGCCGTCGGCATAGCGAAAGCGCGTGCCGGCGGCCAGCACCGGCCCATGTACGCCCTCCGCGGGCGCGGTCACGGTGAACTCGCCCGTCAGGCCGTGCAGCGCAGGCAGGTTGGAGCGGGTCACAAAGACGTACTCGCCTGGCGCCTCGCCCAAAAAGCGCAGCCTGAAGACGCCCTCGCCATCATAGAATCCCTCTACCTCGCGCACCAGCCCGGCGCCGGTGACGGTGGCCGCCAGACGCACGTCGGTAAACGGGTTTGCGACCGGCGCATCGACCTGCTGGCTGAACTCGTAGCGGTCCCACTGCTGAATGGTTGGCATGGTATGCCTCCTCGTAATGTGATCTGGGCAACTGGCAGGGCGCGCCAATAACCGGTGTTTCCAAGGTCGCTCTTATGGTAAAGTAACAGCGACAAGTCACGGACGACATGAAAGTACGCTGCGTACGCATATATGCGTCTAGCGTCAGCTTTGCCCCTACTTTTTACCCTTTAATGTCTTTTTTCGTAGGGGCGAATTGCGCATGTATGCGCCGTGTTCGCCCAAAGTAGGGCACGCATTCGGTCGGCGAGCCAGATATATAAAACGTGGACTTGGTGGCGCCCTGCTTTGAGCCGCAGGGCCATGTTCCAGCTCTTCCGGAGCACTGCTCGGGCGAACCCGTGCGCTAGACCATCTCCATGCCTGCCTCCGCCAAGGCGTCGCGGATGGCCAACAGCAGCTCGCTGGTGACCTCGGGCATGTACAGTGGGTCGCTCAGCCAGGCCGTGATCTGCAGCGCCGTGCGATGCTTGCCCGAGGGCAGCATGCCGAACGACGTATAGAGCACGGCGGGCGATGGCTCGGCCAGCACCATCTTGTGATCGCGCACCGCGTCCAGGGCGATGGCACGCAGTCGCTGGGGCTCGCCAGCATGGGCCACGGCCAGCGGAAGCTGTAGCCGCACCCCCGTGCTGTTCTTGGAATAGTTGCGGATCGCCCCGGTCACAAAGCTCTGGTTGGGCATGACCACCGCCACATTGTCCGCCGTACGCATGGTCGTGGCGCGGATGCTCAGGGTCTCGACCACGCCCAGCTCGCCCGCCACGCTGATCACATCGCCCGGGCGCAGCGATTGGTCGAACAGCAGCAGCACCCCCGCCACCAGGTTGCTGAACACCTGTTGCGAACCAAAACCCAGGGCCACCGTCAGGCCGCCGCTGATAAAGGCCACCGTCGAGGTATCAAAGCCCAGGGCTCCCAAAGCAAAGGACACGCCCACGACGATAGCCGCATAGCGCGCGATGGTCAGAGCGGCATGAACCATCCCTGGGTCGGCCTTGGTGCTCGGCAGCACGGCGCTCTCGGCGATGGCCTGGCCGAACCAGGAAAAGGCAAACAAAAAGTACAGCACCAACACCGTGTTGAACAGGGTCCCCAGCAGAACGGGCGAATCCGATACCATCAGGACGGGCACCTTGGCCAGGGCCTCCAGGTCCACCAGCAGGCCCAGCACGCGCAGTGTGGCAAATATGCCCACCATTGGCGCCAGCAGGCGCACCCGGAAGGGGCGCTTGCGCTCCTCGCCCAGCCAGGCCGCCAGTATAGCCACGGCCACCCGGTATCCCAGGATGAGCCAGAGCAAAAAGACCCACTCTCCCAACAGTCCTGCCGGTCGGCTCCAGCGCCGAAAGAGCGCCTCGGCCGCCCACACCAGCGCCAGCCCGAACACGGGAAAGACGGCGCCCCCCAGCAGCGCCAGCAGGGGCCGCAGGGCCGAGTCCTCGCCGAGGCCCAGCCAGGCGCAGACGCGGTCGTTCAGGTGCGTTCTGGCCCCCAGCGCCTTGGCAAGCACCCAGGCCACAGCCACCGCCAGCAAAAAGGCCAGCCATTGCTGCCAGACTGCCGGGCGTTGCAGGTATACCAGGATCACGTGCAGTTGTTCGCTCATGCTGCCCCCCCCACTGTCGAACGCCGCTTCTGTGCTACTCGGGCGCGCCCTCTCTTGGCGATACCTGCTCTGCCTCTTCTTGCTCGACGGGGATGGAGCGAGGCTCGGCGCGGCCGCCAACGGCATCAACGAACCAATCCATCTCCGCCTGCGCGGCTGAATCGCCCGCCAGCCAGCCCTCCAGCAGCGCCGCCCCCTGGCGCCACAGCGCCACGTCATCCGCATAGGCGCGCGAGACGACCACGGACTTGGCCTGTCCCATCAGGCCGACAATGGCCGGATGGTCACCCGTGGCCACGCTGACATTGGCGGGCACCCGCGCCGCATGCGCCATGAGGGCCTGTTGGGCATCGGTGCCCGTTAGCCGCATGCCATAGGCTAGCGCCGCCTCGGCGGCCTGGGCCGACGCCAGGGGGCTCAGGAACACCAGGTCTACCGTCAGAAACGCCAGGCTCTCGCCAGCAGGCCCCGTCGGCAGAGGGGCTGTGCGCAGGCGCTCGGGGCCGAGCGCGGCCAGGAGATCCGGCAAGAGGCTGGCCTCGGCCACCAGATACGCGGCCTCACCACTCATAAAGGCCTCCAAGAGCGCACCCATGTCGCTCGTCAGCATCATCCCTGGCGCCCCGTTGGCCAGCCGGAGCCAGTCGAGCCATGCAGCCAGGCCCTCGGCCTCCAGGCTGGGGTGATGCTCGCTATCGGGAGTCATGCCGCCAAAGGCGCTAGCGCCCCAGAGTACCCAGGGAAAGCGCGTAGGCAACGCCACCGCCCGCCCCTCGCGCGCCTCTCTGAGCAGATCGGGCAGGGTGGGGGCCGGATTGGCGACCTGCTCGGCGTCATAGTAGAGACCCGTCAGGCAGAGGGATACGGGCAAGCCGTAAAGCTGCCCATCGGGACTGGCCGCCTGCCACGCCGACGGCACAAAGCGCTGCGCCATGTCCGGCGGGACCAGGGGATCCAGCTCGACCAGCAGCCCCTGCTCGGACAGCGGCGCGATCCAGTTGCTGCGACCGATCACCAGATCGGGGGCGTCGCCCTCGGCCAGCGCCTGCATATAGCGCGCCAGCAGTTCCTCGGCGGGGAGCTTGCGGCTGATCACGTACACGCCCGGGCAGGAGCGCATGAACCCTTGCGAAACCTGCCGCAGGACCTGAAGGTCGTCGCCCTGCCAGGCGTGCCAGATGCGCAGCGGCCCCTCCAGCGGACATGGGGCATCGCCCCCGTTGACGCTGGTCAGCCCGTGGGCCTCGTTGACCTTGGCCGAGAGCTTTTCGGCCACCTCTGCCACGCCCAGCACCCCTTCCAGCGCCAGTGTATAGGCCATGTCGCCCTGGGCCAGCACCGCGCGCACCTGGGGCAGGTTTGGCAGCGGCACGGCGGTCTGCACTTGGGCCAGGAACACCGCCGTCCCCGGGTTCAGGCGGGCGTCCACGCGCACCTGGGCGTTGGCGGGAATGGTGGAGGCCTGGCGCGCTAGCTTGGCCTGCTGCTCTGCGCCGGTCAAAAAGCGCGCCAGGCGCAGCGCCAGCTCGGACTGGCCCGCCGACGAAGAGGCGTTCAGCACCATCACCTGAGAGTTGAGCAGCGGCCCGGCATGGCGAAAGGGCCCTGCCGGGAGCGGGGCTACGCCCACCGGATCTACGCCCATGACCTCGCGCAGGCCGAGCAGTTCATCCGTCGAGCCGACATAGTAGGCCACCCGCCCGCCTTCAAAGAGTTGCCTTGCGGACAGTCCATCGTCCTTGAAAAAGACCTCCTCGTTCCCCTGGGCGATCTTGAGCCAGCCCAGCCAGTTGGCCAGCCCCCCCTGATCCAGAACGATGCGCCCCTCGGCATCTATCAGATCGCCGCCAAAGGCCTTGATCCCCCAAAAGCTGCTGTGAAAGTCGGTGGGCATGGCCAGACCGCGCCCCGCCATGGCCTCGGCCAGCAGCTCTTCCAGGGTGGTAGCCGGCGTCTCGACCATCTCCCGGTTATAGTAGAGGACCATGGTATCCAGGGCCAGGGGCAGCCCGTAAAGGCGCTCGTTGTGCTGGGCCGTGACCAGGGAGGTCGAGTACAGGGCCGAGGTGTCCAGCCCATAGCCCGTCAGGTCCTGGATATAGCCCTCACTGGCCAGCAACGCCACCTGCTCGCCGGGCACGACCAGCAGGTCTGGCCCCAGGCCCATGGCCGCGCGGGCCCGGAACCGGGATATCAACTGGCCAGGGGGCGTCTTGGAGCGCACGATGGTGGCATCGGGATAGATCTCGGCGAACCGATCGAGCAGGGCGTCCAGGGTCTCGGCTCGGGCGCCCTCCCACGCGTGCCAGACGATGATCTGGCCGCGCACCTCGGGCGACGAGGCGACGCGCCCGCAAGCGCCGAGCAGCAGCGTCGTGACGAGCAGCAGCCACAGATGGCGTCTGTGCATGGTCCTCCTTTTCCGGCGCCTCCCTGCCCAGCCATGTCGGGCGGCCAGCTACCGCGCCTGCCCCCGCCCGGCAATGGGCCAGGTGGCCACCACCCGCTCGTCCACCGTCACCAGACAAGCATCGTGCAGATTGACGGTGGTGTACCCGTGGGGGGGGCGGATCTAGGGGGAGCTAAACTCGGGCGTCATGGTCGTGAGCCTCGCGTCTATCATGGCGCGGCCGTCACGGGCGCTGAGCACCTGGGCCACCACGGCATCGCGCAAGGGCTGCGGGATCGCCACGAATACGTGCCTATCGGGCATGGGCGCCTCCCAGAGCAGGCCCGCGCCAAAACACACCCCAGGCGACCGCGCAACGGGGGTAGCATAGCAGGGTGCAGGGCGCGAGTCAACCTGCAGGCCAGGGGTGCAGATGCGCAAAGACAAGGGTAGCTAACGCCAGGTTTGTCCCGAAACGTGCTCTCCCAACGCGGTTTTATGCATCGTATGGCACGGTGTTCCTGGGAATCTATAGAGGGGCATGACGACAGCGGTGCTGCGGGGCGCACACTCTTTGTCGCCCCACGCCTACCCACACGGCGAGGCGATCCATGCGCAAGTACGATGGCGTGCGCGTCCTGGCTGACCCGCCAGCCGGGCTACTGGCCGACGCCTGGCAGGCGCATCCCTTTTCCGTAGACGGTTTCGCCCCGCCCTCCGGAGCCGGATGCAGGCGTTCGAGCCGCCTAGGGTGCAATGGATAAAAAGACGAGAGGCGGGGCGTCTCGCCAGGGCCTCTATGCCGCGCTCACCCGCCCGCCGCAGTGCACGCAAAAGCGCATGTTCGCATCCACCATCTCGCCACAATGGGGGCAGAGAACCTGCGCAGGCGCGGTCGTCGGCGGAGCCGTGGCCTCCGGGGGCGGCGGGGCGGCCTCGGGCTGGGGAGCCGGCCGGGCGCACAGGGCATAGGCCCTCTCCAGGATCTCCTGTAGCTTGACCTCGAGCTGAGGGTAGGTGTACGCTTGGTGGTTGACCGTGCAGCCACCCTCGGGCGACATCTCGAGACGGACGAAATGGTTGGCCAGCGCCGTGGGTGCGATGAACAGGCGGGGCAGCTCTTTCTGGGCGCCCTGCCCGGCCACGCTAAACTCAAACCCGGCGGCCAGGAACCAGGAGCGCATGAACTCGACGCCCATGCTCTGCCCCGCCTCGCCAAACAGCAGAATATCCTCGCCCGTCTGCGCGTCCTTGGCGTTGCGCAAAAAGGCCAGGTCCGCCAGGGCCTGGCTGTGCTCAGGGCGAATCTCGGGGACCACATCCGCCAAATTGGGCGTGACGGCGACAAAAGTGGGCAGCAGCCAGCGCAGGTCCCTGCTTTGGAGCGCGCGGGACATCAACGGAGCAAAATCCGCCACCGGGACCGACACGGTGCTCTCGTAATCAAAGTTCAGGGCGCGCTGGTACGAGACACGCCGGAACATGTCCACCGTGTGCAGAATGAGCAGGAACGCGCCCAGGTCGAGGCGCGGCGGCACATAGTTGGCGATGGTCTCCTCATTGCGCCCGGCCAAGCTCTCCATCCACCAGGCGACAAAGGCGCCCGGCCCCTCAAAGACGCGCACCAAATAGCCGCCGTCGTCAGTGACGGCCACGGCCAGCAGGCGCTCCGCCGTGGTCGGCGACGCACAAACCCGCATCTCGTCGAAACTGGCGCTGCCGCCGCCCAGACGTTGCCGGATCAGCAACTGGGGGGCCGCCAGCGTATCCACCAGCGGCGCAAACTCGGGGTCGGCCAAAAGCTCGGCCGTCTGAGGCGTCAGGCCCCCCGATCCAGGGGCATAATCTCGCAAGACCTCGACAAAAGGCGAGAGCGCACTATGGGCGACCCCGGCACGGTCCGCGAACAGAGGGCCGAGATCGTCGCGTGTCAGGGCGAATACGAACTCACCCTCCTGGAGGCTCAAGAGCTTGTCGGCTATCATAGGTTCCCTTCTTCCCAGAGCTTGAGCGCCCGTTCCAGCGCCTGCTGATCCTCCGCAGACCAGGCCCCCTCGGCTAGGCTATTGGCATCCACCCAGGCATCGTCCAGATTCTCGCCCTCCCAGCGCTCGCCGTTCTGGAGATACACGGGATTCCGGCTGCCGGGGAGGTTCAGGTAGGGGCAATCGGTCAGATGGCCGCGCAACTGGAATTCTGCATCGCCCGGCGCGATCCAGAGCAACTGTCCCGCCCGAATCCACGCCTCCAGATCGAAATCGCGCTCGTCGTCCAGATAAGCGTCCACCTGTAGCGCGCCCTCAATATCCACATAGCGGTAATAGTCAGCGCCCCACTCGTTGACCCGGTCAATCTCCCAGAGCATCGGGTCGGCGTAATAGACAATAAAATAGGCTTGATGATGGCCCACACCGAATGACGAAAGAACTGCCTTGATCTGAGTGTATTGCAACAGGCGGGGCAGCACAAAAGGGATCTCGGGGCCCGTGGCAACCAATAGGGGCGTGTTATCCAGAGGCTCGCTCAGGGCCAGAGCGCCATCCAACGCGAAAAAAGTCGGCAGGTACTCTTCCTCTGGCCTGGCAGCCGCCTCATAGTGCCACCAGAGACCGTCCAGCCCGTAATAGTCCAGCGAGTGGGTGAACACCTCGCCCGTGAACGGGCAGCGCGAGAGGCCCACATGGGGCACGCCACCGGCGTAGGTCATCCACAGGCGCTCCATCTCTTGCTCCAAGGCGGCGAGGGAGACCTCGAGCGCCTCGTCAGTCTCTACCGGTGCAGCCTCGTCCTGCCCGGCAGAGGCCGCCAGAGCTTGCTCCCCTAGCCGCCGGCGCTCGGCCAGCGCGGCGAAATAGGCGTCCAGCAGCGCCTGCCGCTCCTCGGGTGTAAATGAATGTTGCATCGCGCTATCACTCTGGCCTTTCGTGGTAACTACTTTGTCGCTGGCAACATGGCCCTGGCGGTCTGATGCGGGCCTTTTCGCTCCCGCGCTAGTAGAATGGGACGTCCGGCCGCAAAAAGCTTTGCGTCGGCGCATTATTCGGGTTAAAGGTAACCACTCCCTCGCCTCCTACGCTCGCATCTCGGATCATCCGCGACGCCGCCCGAGGGTTGAACGATGTCTTGCGGTTCCAGGTCGAGAGGGCTTCGTGGGTCACGTTAGAGCCCCTGGCTTGGCCGAGCATGCGCGCCACCATGTTCTCCTGCTGCACCGACAGAGGGCCGCCGTTAAAGTTGCGGAATTGAAGGATATCCAGATCCGGGCCGACCCACTTGCCGGACGGGATGTGCTGCACCACGCCGTTGATCGTGCGGAAATCGCCCTGGTTTAGCATCCGACCGTATTTGACCCACTCCTGGTTGCGCATGCGCGCCTGTTGGACAATCGCCCGCTGCATGTCCCTGGAAAGGGTCCGCATGACTTCCTTGGGCGGCAGTTGCGGTTTAAAGCACCCCACCAGCCCCTCGCGCCCTTTGGGGCCGCCGATCAGCTCGTCAAGCGCCTTGAGCGTCTTGGCTTTGATCGTCTCGGGCTTGGGTATGGCCCGGCCAGATTCGACCCAGGCTCGCCCGGGCACACTCCCGGGCCGGGTGTGGATCTGGACGCCAGCCTGGTCGGCGATGCGCTGCAACTGGCGCTGCGATTGCCGCGAAATATGGGAAAGGTTCGGCGGGCGCTGCCCGGTGACATAGGCGCCTCCTGGCCGCACCGGGAGCTGGGAGGGGAGCGGCGGGCGCCGCACCAACAGCCCTCCCTTGGCGCCGCCAGCCTGGCACCAGGCGGAGACCTTGGCGGCGCCGCTCTTGGCCGCCGCCCCGATCTTGCCGGCGGTGACGATGGCCCCATACAGCTTGGCCGTTCCGATGGCCACTTGGCCCAGGCGATCCAACAGCGAGCGATTGGGGTCCCAGCTATTCTCAAAGTTGGTGAGGCCGGCGGCATCCTTGACAAACTGCCAGGCCTTGGCCGGGTCGGTGACGGTGGTGTAGATGCCGTGGCCGATGGCGGAGACGATGTTGCCGACCGATTCCGCGGTTCCCCGCAGGGTATCTGCAATGATCTGGGGGTTGTTCCAGATCTCGCTGGCCGTGTCGCGGGCCCAGCCTGCAGCCGAGTACACTGCGTCGCGGGTGGTGGTATAGGCGCCGTGCAGTTTATCTGCAATGATCTGAGGATCGTTCCAGGCGCGCCTGCCAAAGTCGTACACGTCGCCGGCCACCCGAACCGTGCCGTTGTATACCGTGGAAGCAGCATTGCCGATGGTACGCGCCGCCCCGGCGAAATCCTCATACACACCGCCAACAAAGGCCCCGGCAAAGTCCCGTGCATAGGTGGCAGTATCGCGCACGTACTGCCCCGCCGCGGCCAGCCTGTCAGCCAGGCGCGATGCCAGTCCGCCTGCCGGAACCGTCGCCCTTCCGCCCAGCCCCAGGATGCCGTTGCCCAGCCCGCTCAAGAGCCCGCCCGTCACCGCTCCTAGGATGCCCAACAGGCCGGGGCGCGTGCCGGAGAGAATGAGATCCCTCGATCCCGGCGAGTTCCACCAAGAGCGTAGGGTGCCGCCACCCTCCCGCCAGCCCGTGTCGTGGGCCCAGACCACGGCCAGCTCGCGCGAGAACAGGGCGTGGGCCAGGGCCAGTCCCAGTACAAAGAGGGCTGTGCGGGGCGCGAGTCGGCGTTGAAGCAAGAGGATGCCCAGGGCGACAAACGCTGCGCAAAGCACCAGGGCGCTGTAGGGCTGCCCCGGCAGAAATACCAATAAAAACGCCCCGATCAGGGCGCCCAGGATCGCCAGAGACAGCGGCCCCACCGGCGCAACCGTCCTGGGCTTGTTGCGACGGAATACCCGTTGCATGTCCGACCAGGTGAGCTGGGCGAGGAACACGCTCATGTTCCGCTCGCGCATGGTGTAGGAGAAGAACAGGCTGATAGCGAGAGTCGCAAAGAGGTAGGCGTTGCGCGTCGCCAGGGTGAGCGCCAGCAGCGCGCCGACGGATATGAGCAGCACCGGCAGGCCCCAGTGTCCGGATTCGGAGAGACAGCGGGCGGTCCATTTGGGCGTGCCCAGCAGGTCGAGCACAAAGCCCTTGATGCCCCGGGCCCTAAGACGCTCATACAGCGCCGAGAGCACGTAAAAGGTCAGCAAGCAGAGCATGTCTACGGAGGCTTGGTTTTGGCCCAGCCGCAGGAAATAGTGCCAGGGCTTGGTGGGGTTGTTGATCCCTTCGAACTTGAGGACGCCTTCGTTGAGATAGGCGATGATGTACGTGTTCATGAACATCACGAACAGCATGATAACCGCAGACTGGATCGCAAAGGTCAGCAGGACGCGCTTCCAATCCTGCCGAATGCCGCGGACCATCTGCTTGAGAAGCTGCCAGAGGGTCTCGGGGACCTGTGGCTCGGAGCTCTTGTTCGGCGCGGGGCCGGCTTGGTCAGCCATAGCATCTTTCCTCGCACGTCGGAACTAGCTAAAGCAAGCGTCGTCGTCCAGAGCCCCCTAGGGAATCTGCTCCAGATAGGCGCGTGGGATCCGGGTGATGCCCCGATGGGCACCCAGCCAAAGGTTGCCATCTCGGTCAGCAAGGATAGCCTTGACCTCATTATGGGACAATCCCTCGCGCCATGTCAAGCGCAACAGCGGCTCGAGGCACGGCGTTTCCAAAGTCCACGTTATGACAAACATAATCGATTGAGTCCGTGTTCGATGCAATAGGTAGTCTGTCGTAGGCTTTGGGCCATACTTCG
>Ga0334886_1000098_pt1 | contig 140560 bp, 99 predicted proteins | sample GraSluR1_MG_9_FD_207232 | JGI IMG/M metagenome (GOLD analysis project Ga0334886, IMG submission 207232) | Sludge microbial communities from methane-producing bioreactor in Wageningen University, Netherlands - Granular Sludge_27_06-R1 | ecosystem: Engineered > Bioreactor > Anaerobic >...
CTTTACGACACTTAACCTCCACTTAGGCCGGACGGCCCATGGGGAGGGTGGATCAATTTCCCTTATTTGGCTTGAGGCGATGAAAACGAAGCTGTCGATTACCTCCATACCACAGCCGCCGAAGAAACACGGAGCAGTGCAAACGACGAAAATCGATTCGGGATTGGCGATGTTGACGCAATGGAGGCCGTAAACATCCGTGCTGGCCGTAAAGAGCAGGCTATCGCGAATTTTCGCGTAATAAAAGGAAGCGAGAGGAATATAAAGCATATCGAGAAAGGTTAACGAGTCTTCAGAATAAAGTTTACTATTAATTTGCCCTCCCCCCCCCATAAAAGTAAAGGAATCAGATAAAGCTACTCCCCTGGCGCTCATTGAACCAAAATCCCGACTCAATGTCGTTTCTACCTCTGTCTGATTTAGCGGGTTAATGAAATAGTAAATATCTGTTCCGGGCAACCATACGAGAAAGGAGTCTCCCATAGCCATATCCCAGAGATATGGCCCTTTGTAGGCGTAACCGCCCGGGTCGTAAGGGCCGTAGTCAAGGGTAGTTCCCGGCACGTCCAGCCAGTCCACCGTGCGGCAGGCGAGGGAATCCGGCGCGGCAAACGCACAACCCGCAAGAAGGGCGAAAAACAAATAAATAATCGCAGTTCGCATGATAATTCTCCCCTATCAAATTAACCCAGATACAAAATAAGGAATTTGCCCCGAATGTCAACAAATATCCCCGTTTCCGCAAATTCCCGAATATCTCCTTGACATTCGGGTTGTCGATGGGTTTATTTATTAACTTATTATAGATTGAAAAGGTTCGATAATGAAAATTGCAATTGGAAGCGACCACGGCGGATTCAGGCTCAAAGAGTTCCTCAAAAAGGAGCTTTCCGCGGACTACGAAATAGTCGATTTCGGGACTAACAGCGAGGAATCAGCCGATTATCCAATCCATGCCGCCCGTGTCGCAAAGGCAGTCGCAAAGGGCGAATGCGATATCGGAATCGCAATCTGCACCTCCGGAATAGGTGTGTCAATCGCGGCCAATAAGGTGCGAGGAATCCGTGCCGCGCTCGTATGCGACATTCATCGCGCCGCCTCCGCGAGAAAACACAACAACGCCAATGTCCTGTGCCTTGGCGCAAAACATATCGACCCGCAAATCGCCCTCGAAATCGCGAAAATCTTCCTTTCCACCGATTTCGACGGCGACAAACCCGGCGAGGAACGTCACCGCCGAAGAGTGGACGAAATGACACAACTCGAAGATAATCAATGAGTTATAGGAGGATAGAATGGAATATTTAAAAAATGACGCCGAAATTTTCGACGCGGTGATGTGCGAACTCAAACGTCAGCAGGAGGGTCTCGAACTTATCGCGAGCGAGAATTACACCTCCCGCGCTGTGATGGAGGCCAACGGCTGTGTGATGACCAACAAATACGCCGAGGGCTACCCCGGACGCCGCTATTATGGCGGTTGCGATTGCGTCGATGTCGCGGAGAATATCGCCACCGAACGTGCTAAAAAACTTTTCGGCGCAGAACATGCCAATGTCCAACCGCACAGCGGCTCGCAGGCGAATATGGCGGTCTATTTCGCCGAGCTTCAACCCGGAGACACCATTCTCGGCCTCAATCTCTCTCATGGCGGGCATCTCACGCATGGCCATCCGGTCAATTTCAGCGGAATTCTATACAACATCGTCCAATACGGCGTCAGAGAAGAAACCGAAACTCTCGACTACACCGAAATCGCCGATCTCGCGAATGAGCATAAGCCAAAGCTTATAATGACGGGTGCCAGCGCTTATCCGAGATGGTGGGATTTCGCAAAATTCCGCGAGATTGCTGATTCGGTCGGTGCAATTCTTGTCGCGGACATGGCGCATTTTGCGGGATTAGTCGCGGCGGGGCTACACCCAAGCCCGATTCCCTATTGCGATTATGTTACGACAACAACACACAAAACCCTTCGCGGCCCGCGCGGCGGAATGGTGCTTTGCAAAGAAGAGCACGCGAAAAAACTCGACAAGGTGGTCATGCCCGGAATGCAGGGCGGCCCGCTTATGCACGTTATCGCGGCGAAAGCGGTATGTTTCGGCGAGGCGATGAAACCCGAATTCAGGCAATATCAACAGAGGGTTCTCGACAACGCGAAGGCTCTCGCGAAATCCCTCGAAAGCGGCGGGCTTCGCCTCGTTTCCGGTGGAACCGACAACCACCTTATGCTCGTAGATTTGCGCCCGAAAGCGCTTACGGGCAAAGTCGTCGAGAAAACCCTCGACGAAGCCGCAATCACGGTGAATAAAAATACAATCCCCTTCGACCCCGAAAAACCCTTTGTTACAAGCGGTATCCGTGTCGGAACGCCCGCCGTTACAACGCGTGGAATGGGAACTGCGGAGATGGAAAAAATAGGCGCGCTTATCAATAGGGTAATCGATAATGTCGATAATAAGGCGGAAATAGAAGCCGTTCATCGCGATGTCGTCCGGCTTTGCGCAGATTTCCCGATCTATCCGGAGCTTGCATAAGCGTGGAATGGATTCGCCGAATGCTCGAAAACAAAGCCCTCCGCAATATTCCGGAGGGCGGTCTCGAACTTCCGGCAGATTTACAATTTCTCGATAAAACCGCGATTTTATGGCCTCTTAATCCGGATGGGGCGGCAATCGAAATCGCGAAGAAAATGCACGAGTTGCTCGGCACAAAAATTGCCGTTGTTATTGGATATGCGGATAACTGCCCCTTGAAAAACATCGAATATCGAAGAATCGACGCGAAGGAGACCCTGTTTTTCGGCTATCCGAAAAGCTCTGCAATCGAAAAAACACGCGGATTTACGGCCTCTATCGACCTTTCGCCGATATTCGAACTGAAATTGTCAGGATTGCCCGCAATTGCTGGGATCCCCCTTCGACTAGGGCGCGATGCCTCAAAATCGGGAGATTTTTACAACATAATCCTGACAAGCGGAAGCGGAGCGGAAATTGAAACACTGATTGGAGCGATGAAAAAGTAACCAATGGAAGAAAGAAACGAATTCAGAAAACTTCCCAGCCATTATTCACTGTCGGTGATTGTGCCGGCTTTCAACGAAGAAGACAATATCGAGCCGCTTGCGCACGAGTTCAAAGGCTTCCTCGCCGACCAGAGATTCCGCGCAGAGGTCATCATCGTCGATGACGGCTCCACGGACTCCACCGCCGAAAAAGTTCTCGAACTTTCGGAAAAATACGAGTTCCTCAAACTCGTGCGGCATAAGCAAAATATGGGTAAAACCGCCGCTATCGAAAGCGGATTTGCTGTCTCGCGCGGCAAACGAATTTGCATCTTCGATGCCGACCTGCAATACGATGTGCAGGACATCAAACGTATGATGGACAAGCTCGACAGGGGCTACGGCATCGTGTCGGGTATCAAAAAGGGCAAATACCAGAAGCCCTTCATCAGCAAGATTTACAATAAGCTCACAAGCAAACTTTTCGGTGTCGAGGTTCAGGACATGAACTCGCTGAAAGTCCTTCGCCGCGATGTTATGGCGTCGCTGTTCCTTCGCAAGGACTGGCATCGGTTTATGGTTGTTCTCGCCGCCGAACAGGGTTTCAGGGTCGCGGAGATTCCGGTAACGCTACGTCCGCGTCTGCATGGCGAGCCGAAATACGGCGGTTTCGGACGAGTGTTCATCGGTTTCACCGACCTCATCGCCGTGTGGCTTGCCGAGCGTGTTTTCCGTAAACCTATGCTGATTTTCGGAAGCATCGGCTTTGTAACACTCGCAACCGCATTATTACTCGGTGTTGCTCTTCTGCTTCTGCGATTTATTTGGCATTGGGGTTATCCTCCTTTGCAGACGCTTCTCGTCCTACTTATCTCGGTAGGCGGATTTTCGCTCACTTTGGGATTCTTGGCCGAGGCGATTGCGAACCTTCGTGATAGACTTGAGTATCTGATGTCGAAAGTCATCGAAGAGGATCGCCCAAAAGTCGAAACTGCGAGGACAACACAGATTCACAAACGCAAAGATGGTATTCAGAACAAGCCATGGAGCGAGGACAGAGACAAGCGCGACAGACCTCGAAGGGAGCCAGAGCGCGAAAATCGCCCTGAAAGCTCATCGGAACAACGTCAGCCGGAAAGACAATCCCAGAAACCTCCTCAGGAACAACGTCAGACGGAAAGACAATCCCAGAGACCTCCTCAGGAACAGCGTCAGACGGAAAGACAACCCCAGAGACCCCCTCAGGAACAGCGCCAGCCGGAAAGACAACCCCAGAGACCTCCTCAGGAACAACGTCAGCCGGAAAGACAACCCCAGAGACCCCCTCAGGAACAACGCCAGACGGAAAGACAACCTCAGAGACCCCCTCAGGAACAGCGCCAGACGGAAAAGCCGCCTCAAAAACCGACACCGGAACAAACTGCGAAGCCTTTGGCGATTGCATCTGAGGAAAAATCCTCTGCAAAACCCGATCGCGAAAACAAAATAAAATCCGAGGCGAAAAAATCGGACAAAATAGAACCTCAGAAAACCCGCGAAAAGGTTGATAAACCAGCCGAAAAGCCCGAAAGAAAGCCCCGGCGTAAAAAGGAAGAATCACAACCTCAAAAAGTCGCCGTAAAAGAACCTGAGCCGACTCCGCCCGAAAAAAAGGCCGTAACGGAGCCTTCCGAGCGGATATCGAAACTCGAGATTATCCCCCCAAACGCCGAACCCTCATGGGGCAAGCGCGAACGAAAAGGAAGATCGACGGTCGGCAAAGTCGCGGATAAAGAGGCTATCAAACGGGCGAAGGAGATCGCCCAAAGACTCGGCGGAGATGCATATATCGGTTTCAAAGAAGAATCGGAGAATACGGATGAGACCTAAAAACACATTGGTAACCGGCGGCGCCGGGTTTATCGGAAGCCATCTTTGCGAAGCGCTTCTGGCCAAGGGCGACCGCGTTACCGTTATCGACGACCTTTCGACAGGAAGAAAAGAGAACATCGCCCCGCTCATCGGAAGGCCGGATTTTCTTTTCTTCGAAAACTCGATCATGAACAAAGGCTTGATGGACCATCTCGTCCGTGAAGCCGATGAAATATACCATCTGGCCGCTGTCGTGGGTGTGCAAAACATCGTTGACGACCCTATCCGCACACTTCACACGATAATCGTCGGCACCGATACTGTATTCGAATTAGCGCACAAGCACGGCGAAAAGCGGATTTTCCTCGCGAGCACATCGGAGGTTTACGGCAAATCACCGAATTGCCCCTATTCCGAGGAAGACGACCGCGTTCTCGGCTCGACAACGCGCAACCGCTGGAGCTATAGCTCCGCTAAGGCCGTTGACGAGTATATCGCACTGGCATATAATCATAAGCACAAGCTTCCTGTAGTTATCGGAAGGCTATTCAACACTGTCGGTCCGCGCCAGACAGGCCAATATGGCATGGTTCTCCCACGCTTCGTCAAGCAAGCGCTTATGGGCGAAACTATTACAGTTTACGGCGATGGCGCTCAGTCGCGAACCTTCAGCTATGTTCACGATGTCGTCGAAGCAGTTATCAAGCTCATGGACAGCCCCGGAACAATGGGACAGATATTTAATATCGGCTCCGAAGAGGAAGTTACGATAATGGAACTTGCCGAACGTGTCAAGCGTATCACGGGGTCGAACTCTGATATCACAACAACCCCTTACGAAGAGGCCTATGGCGAAGGATTCGAGGACATGCTCCGGCGCGTGCCTAATATCGAAAAAATACGCAAAACAATCGGTTTCGAGCCGAAAACCAAGCTCGACGATATAATCCGCGCGGTCGCTGGATGGATCGCCGAAACAGGCAGGGCATAGATGAAACTTTCTGTCGTCATTCCGGTTTACAACGAACAATCGACTATTTCGGAAGTTATCGAAAAAGTCCGTCAAGTTCCAATCGAAAAGGAAATTATCGTTGTCGATGACGGCTCCACCGACGGCACCGGCGCAAAACTCGATGTCCATATCGGCGACCCCATTGTCAAAGTGCACAAGTCGATGGTGAATTTCGGCAAAGGCGCGGCGGTGCGAATCGGCTTCGAATATGCCCGCGGCGATGCTGTAATTATTCAAGATGCCGATCTCGAACTCGACCCGAACGAATATCCGCAACTTCTCGAACCAATCGCTCGCGGCGAAGCGGATGTCGTTTATGGAAGCCGATTCCTGAATCTTAAAAAGAAGGTGAAATTAATTAACCTTCTCGCCAACAAATTTCTGGTTTTCCTCACCAATGTCCTCTACGGCGCGAAACTGACAGATATGGAAACCGCCTACAAAGTTTTCCGTATCGATGTCGTCAAAGGCTTGAAACTTAAAAGCATGGGCTTCGAATTCGAGCCGGAAGTTACTGCGAAAGTTCTACGTGGCGGATTTAAGATTGTCGAAGTTCCGATAACATATCACCCTCGAACAGTCGAGGAAGGCAAGAAAATAAGCTGGAAAGACGGCTTCAAAGCCATTTATTACCTCTTTAAATTCAGATTCGGTGATCGATGACCTTTCGCGAGACAAGCGGTTCAGAAATTAACCCATTGGCGCGTATCGCATTATCTATCGACTTGGAAGATTTCTACCACGCCAACTACCCCGGGTATAATTATCGAACGATGGCAAATTCTCCATCTCGCCTTGTCGAACCCACCGAAATGATGCTCGATATATTCGACCGGCACGGGCATAAAGTAACTTTTTTTGTTTTGGGCGAGGTCGCGAAGAAATTCCCCGAGTTGATTCGAAAAATCGCCGGAAAAGGCCATGAGATAGCATCGCATGCCGACAACCATACTCTGATTTTCGAGCAAGGTCGCGATAAATCTATTCACAGTATTCGTAATTCTGTTTATTTCCTTGAAGATTTGGTCGGCAATAAAATTTATGGCTTCCGCGCTCCGAATTTTTCGGCAAGCCCGAAAAGAACACCATGGCTCTTCGACGAACTCGCCGATTTAGGTCTAACCTACGATTCGAGCCGATTCCCTGCAAAAACCTACTATGGTGGCGAGCCTGGAATTCCAAAAATCCCCTTTCCTATGAAGCTTCCAAATGGCGACCATCTGTGGGAGGTTCCTGTTTCATGTCTCGGCCCGCGCGGATTGCGTTTCGCATGGTCGGGTGGTTTCTATTGGAGAATTCTTCCCCTGTCTTTTATTGTCAAATCTGTTAATAAATTATTATCGCATAATAAACCGGTCGTCTTGTATTTGCACCCAAAAGACATCGACCCACATAACCCCCCCCTCCCAATCGGCAAAATATCGAACTGGATACATCAAGTGGGCACGAAAAGAGGTTTCGCAAAACTCGACGAAATGGCATCACAAATGCAATTCAGTCGAATCATCGACCTATTACCTGAAATAAATAATGGCAAAGAGCAACAAAATAAAAAGCGCACAGTCGAGACCGAAACAGCAGTGGCTTAACTCGACCCTGCGCACTATAATCGTTATGGTTCTCGGCGCGGTTATCCTCGCGCTCGTGTTCAATCCTTCAATGTTCACCGGCGGTGACAACGCCCAATACATAACGCTCGCAAAATCCCTCCTGCAGGGCGAATACCGCAATCTCGCCTTCATAGGTCAACCGATCGAAATCGAAATCCCGCCCGGGTATCCTATACTGATAGCCCCATTAGTAGCGCTTTTCCCGAATTCTTTCATACCGACGAAACTTCTCTCCTTTTTCGCAATGCTCGCGGGAATTTGGGTAACTCTGCTTCTGTTTGATAGATTCAAAATCCCAAAAATCGCAGGAATGCTTTTCGGGCTTGCACTGCTCGCAAACCCACTGTTTAACGAGTTTTCTCATTGGACGCTCACCGAAGCCCCCTATTTTGCCCTTAGCATTTTCGGCGTTTTTTTGTTCGATAAATTCTACGATTCCGACAAAATGCCTCGATTCATAACCGCTTCAGCTGTGATTTTCCTGTCGATGTTTATCCGTCCCGTGGCAGTTCCGTTAGTTTTTTCGGCAATTATTTTTCTACTTGTTCGCAAGATGTTCAAACGCGCTGGGATATTCGCTCTAACCGGCGCAATCCTCTATGGCCCATGGTTTCTCAGAAATGTCCTAACAAGACAAGGCGGCGAGGAAAGCTTCTATTTGGTGAATTTCTTCGGAAGTAACACCGGTGGTGACACCGAATCTCCCGGCCTTGTCGATCGTGTTCTTTCGAATCTCAAATCCTATCTCTTCAGAGATTTGCCAACAGTTTTCACCTCGATTGGCGGAAAAACCGGCACAATGTTCACTATCCTCGGCCTTGTTGCAACAATTATTATTATTGTCGGACTAGTCATTTTATTTAAGCATAAAAAGTCTTTTATGCCATATTACATCGTCCTATATTTCGGCATGCTGATGGTCTATAATCCGCGTTTTGCGACGTTCAGGTATCTAATGCCGATAATACCGATTATGCTTATCTCGATTTGGATAGCTTTCGGAATTGAAAAGCCCCTAAATCTTTCCATATACAGAAATTGGGCTATTCACGGCATTGCCTCAGCGATGATCCTAATGTCGATGATTGCCTATGTTCCAACAGCCCGTGCTAACTCGAAAGTCCTGAAATCCTATTCCGCAGGCAACAAATACGCAGGTCTGCCGCATGTCGCATGGGTGAGATTCATCGAAGCTTGCGAATGGATAAGGCAAAATACCCCCCCCGATGCGGGTTTGATTAGCCGGAAACCCCGCATAAGCTTTATCTTGTCAGAAAGGCCCGGCAAGGTTTACGAATTCACCCAGAATACCGCTGTTATTATGGCCGAAATCGATTCTATCGGTGCGAATTATGTCATCATCGATAGAATTTCCGGAACGACGCAGGCATATTTGATACCCACTATTCAGGCCTATCCGCACCGATTCGAGACTGTTTATCAAACCTCCGAACCGAAAACCTTCGTTCTTAAAGTTCTTCCGCCGGTTCAACCTCCACGCTTAATTGATGATGCTATAATAGAAAGGAATAGTCAATAATATGTCCGCCTCGGTAATGCTTCTCGTCGGAACACGCGCCGACGCCATCAAAATGGCGCCTCTCATCCGTGAAGTCTCTCGGCACAAGGATCTGAAACCCCTCGTCGTCGCCACAAGCCAACACAGAGAAATGCTCGATCAGGTGCTCGAAGCCTTCAATCTGAAAGTCGATATCGACCTCAACATTATGCGCCCCGGACAGACACTTACCGACGTTACAATCCGCGCTTTGGAAGGCCTCGAAAAGATACTCTCGGAGCACAAAATCGACATCACAATCGTTCAGGGCGACACCTCGACATCATTTATCGGCGGACTCATTTCATTTTATCATCAAATTCCCGTAGCGCATGTCGAGGCCGGCCTGCGAACTTATGATCTAATGCGTCCTTTCCCGGAAGAGGCTAATCGCCGCCAGCTCGACGCCATCTCCACATTGCTATTCCCTCCAACGCAAACCGCTAAAAAACAGCTTCTCGCCGAGAATCTGCCGGAAAATGCAATGTTCGTAACCGGCAATACAGCCATCGATTCCCTGCTATGGGTAACCGGCATCGATAGACCGATTTCCGACCCGAAGCTTCAGGAAATCGCGCAAAATAAGAGCCGCAAACTCATCGTCGTAACCGCGCACAGACGCGAAAGCTTCGGCGAGCCTTTCCAAAGGCTTATTCAAGCCTTGTCAAGAATTTCTCGCGAGCACCCCGAGACCGACCTCGTTTATCCTGTGCATCTCAACCCCAATGTCGATGGCCCGGTGCGCAATGCTCTGTCAAACACACCCGGAGTCCATCTTGTCAAGCCTTTAGATTATTTCGATTTTGCTAAACTAATGCAAGCCAGCGAGTTAGTTCTTACGGACTCGGGCGGAATTCAGGAAGAAGCCCCGGTTCTCGGTAAGCCTGTCGTGGTCATGCGCGAGGTCACGGAGCGCCCGGAAGGCGTCGAGGCGGGCGTTTCAGTCTTGGTTGGAACCGACGAAGACCTAATCGTGAGAACAGTAGGCAACCTTCTGACCGACGCCGTCGAGTATTCAAAAATGGCCAAACGCGCCCTTCTCTACGGCGACGGACACGCCTCAGAACGCATTATTACAGCCGTTCGCAGGCATTTAGGCCTCACAGAAGAGTATCCTCAGGAGTTCACCCCGAAAATTGAGGAAATCCTGTGAATATCCTCGTCCACAGCATCTATTTCCCCCCCGAGGTAGGCGGGCTTGAAACCCACGCATACACCCTCGCCCGCTCGCAGGTCAAAATGGGGCATGAGGTTCGCGTCGTAACAAGCCGTTCGGGCGATTTCCAAAAACGTGAAAACATGGAGGGCATCGAGGTCGAGCGAGTTTTCTGCCCGAACAAAAAAATTACAGGATGGGCAATAACATCCTACGCCGCAAAACCGGTCATGCGCCGAAATGCCCCATGGGCGGATATCTGCCACGTGCATACCTTCCCCTCGATTATCCCGGGCGAGGTTGCACATAAGCGCGGGGTGCCCTTGGTCGCAACGATTCACACAAGCCATTTTCTTCGTCTCGCCGCTAAGGGAGGATTCTGGCGCAATTATCTTCGTAGTTTAATTTCAAAACCGGACATTCTCCTGACGCCATCGGAAGAAATCCGCGATGTCTGTCTAAGCCTCGTCCCAAAAGCGCGTTGTTATGCCATGGTCAACGCCGCGGATACCGACAGATTCAAGCGCACAGAGCCGAGCATTCCCCAACCTTCCGAAAGCGCGAAAATGCTTGTCGTGCCGAGACGGCTTTTCGAGAAAAACGGCGTCGAATACGCTGTTCGCGCGCTTCCATTTGTTCGAAGGCGTCATAATGCGCATCTCTATCTCATCGGCGACGGCCCCGAACGTGCAAAGCTCGAAAGAATTGCAGAAGAACTGCAAATCATCCCCTATGTGCATTTTGAAGGCGCTAAACCTAATGATAAAATGCCCGGATTCCTGAATTCGGCTGACGTCATTGTTATACCTTCGTTGATGGAAGCCACGAGTGTGGCCGGTTTGGAGGCGATGGCCTGCGAACTGCCAATCGTTGCGAGCAATGTCGGCGGCCTGCCGGAAATTATCTCCGCGGAAACAGGCCGTCTCGTCCCGCCGAGGCAACCGGAAGCTCTCGCTGAGGCAATTTCCGCTATCCTCGAACTCGATGAGGCCGAACGAAACGAGATGGGTGCAAAGGCCAGAAAGAAGGTCGTCGAAAACTGGTCGGTCGATAGACTCGCCGAGCAGGTTCTCGAATACTACGCCGAGGCGGCGGAAATCTTTCGAAAGGGCAAAGCTTGAAGCTTCTAAAGGGCATAATTATAAGCCTTAGGCCGCACCAGTGGATTAAAAACGGTTTTCTCTACGCCGGAATCGTTTTCGGCGGTAAGTTTTTCGATCTCGAAGCCCTAATCCTCGCCACCGCAGGCTTTGCCGCATTCTGTGCCCTCGCGAGCGGGATTTATTACCTGAATGATCTTCGCGACATCGAGGCCGATAGAAACCATCCGACTAAGCGCAACCGCCCAATCGCCGCTGGAATTGTGCCGAGAAGTCTCGCACTCGTGATTGGAATCCTCTTGATAGCGGGAGGTCTCGCCCTTTCCTTCTCTCTTGGAATCCCATTCGGAATTGCCGGCACAAGCTATGTCGCCCTACAATTCGCATACACACTGTTTCTCAAGCGTCTCCCGATACTCGATATCCTCGCAGTAGCCGCGGGTTTCGTAATCCGTGCCGCGGCGGGGGGAATCGTCGTCGAGGTGCCCATTTCCTCGTGGCTGTTGGTCTGCACAAGCCTAATCGCGCTGTTTCTCGTTACCGAAAAGCGAAGACAGGAACTTGCCAGAATCGAAGGCAACGACATCGCCGATGTGAGAAGCCGGCCACTCCTCGAAAAATACTCGATCGAATTTCTCGACCAACTCGCGATGATAGAAATCGCCGCAACGATAGTGGGATACATGCTATATGTCTTCGCCGCCGAAACCCGTGCGAGGTTTGGTTATGGCATGGGCGCGACAATCCCCTTCGTTTTCTACGGCTTGTTTCGCTATCTTTGGCTGGTAAATCTAAAAAAAGCCGGCGAGTCGCCTACGAGAATATTCTTGACCGATTTACCTTCGATCATTAATATGATCCTTTGGTGTATAACCGTATTCGTCGTTTATTATTCGACTTAGGAGATTTGGCTTGAGTCTATAGGAGTGTTTATGTCAGATAAAATCGAAAAATCCCTGCCGAAAATCCTCGTGGTTATGCCCATGGTCAACGAAGAGGGCAATATCGAGCGTATAGTCCCCGCTGTGCTGGAGTGCGGCCCGGAATTCAGCATCCTTATCTGCGAAGACGAATCCATCGACCGCACCGCCGAGCTTGCAAAGGAACTTTCGCAACGCTACGAAGGAAGGGTTTTCGTTATCCATGGCAAAAGACAGGGACTCGGCCCCGCATATGTGCGCGGTTTCAATTGGGCGCTCGAACACGATTATCAGCTAATTTTCGAAATGGATGCCGATTTTTCGCATCAGCCGAAATATCTCCGCCCAATGGCCGAACTTGCCGCACAAAACGACATCGATATGGTCGTCGGAAGCCGGCGCGTCGAGGGCGGCGGAGTCGAGAATTGGGGGCTTTACCGCAGACTGCTCTCATGGGGCGGAAGTTTTTATACGAGGCTCATCACCGGCCTTCGCGTTAAAGACGCCACAGCGGGATTCGTCGTTTATAACCGTGAGGTGCTCGAACATATCGACCCATCCAAACTCTCCGCAGGCGGATACGCATTTCAAATCGAAACTAAATATCAGGTGCAAAAACTCGGATACAAAATTGTCGAATACCCTATCATCTTCCCCGACAGGGAGATAGGCGATACTAAGCTCACCAAAAAAATCATCACCGAAGCCTTTGTAATGGTATGGAAATTGCGGTTCGGCAAAATGGGCAGTATCGACAGAAAGGGTGATTGATGAAATCCAGAGCTATTGCTGAAACCCATACCGACAGAGAATCCGGTGTTACCATCTCGAAACTCTCCGTCGTAATTTTATCATATAATACAAAGAACACGACTGTCAAATGCATCCGATCGCTTATTCAGCACTCCCCCACAACCGCCAAGCTTGAAGTCATCGTTATCGACAACGCCAGCGCCGATGGCAGTCCCGAGGTAATCGCAAAAGCCTTCCCCGATGTCAAACTGATACGGAACGCCCGTAATAGAGGCTTTGCCGCGGCATGTAATCAGGGGATACGCTCCACAAACGGCGAGGTTGTTCTTTTACTCAACTCGGATACCGAGCTAATCGATCAATCGCTCGATATCATGCTCGATTTTATCACGAGAAACTCCGACGTTGGAATCGCAGGTGGAAAACTTATCGGCGAAGACGGCAAGCCCCAGAATTCCTGCCAGCATTTTCCCACTTACTCGAATCTATTTTTTACGAAACAATCTCTTTTAACATCGATAAAGACATTTCGGCGCGGCTACAATAAATATCGCAGTATCCCCAACGCCGTTACCGATGTTGACGCTCTCGCAGGCGGTTTTATGTTCCTTCGGCGCGAAGCGCTCAAACAAATCGGTCTTTTGGACGAGCGCTTTTTCTTCTATGTCGAGGATTTGGACATCTCCAAACGCATGTCCGAGGCGGGCTGGCGAGTAGTGTTCGTCCCGCAGGCAAAAGTTTTGCATATCGGTGGAAAATCCACCGCGCTCAAACCGGCGAAATGCTACTGGTGGCACCACAAAAGCCTTTATAGATATTTTGCAAAACACAACAAGGGCTTCTTCCTGCTGAACTGGCTTCTTGGGTTGGGGCTCGTCGGCCATTTCACCTTCTGGTGGCTTTTCCGCAAGCTCGGCCTTTCGAAAAACGGCTCTAAATAAACCAGTGGACATATATTTATCATATATCGTCGTCTCGATAATTACCTTCGCGCTGACCCTACTTCTAACGCCCCTTTCCATCCGTTTAGGCAGGCGAATGGGCTTCCTTTCGGCATCAGAAGACCCCGAAATAAGCCGCCCTCCGGTTCCCAACACCGGCGGCGTCGTAATCCTGGTTTCAATCTTTGTCGCGATTATAACCGCTCTAATCCTTTATCCATCGGTTTTCAGCGGATATATTCCCGCGCTGATAGGCCTTACTGCGGGCACCTTTATCATCGCGGTTCTCGGTTTTATCGATGACCGACGCGAACTTTCGGCCGGAATCAAATTCGCGGTGCAGATTATCGCATCGCTTGTGGTTACAGCCTTTGGCGTGAAAATTACGAAGTTGACAAACCCCGCCGGGCTTCCCTTCGAACTCGGTTACCTTTCGATTCCAGTAACTTTATTATGGATTGTCGGTATCACAAACGCTGTAAACATGACAGACGGTATGGACGGCCTCGCACCGGGGGTTCTCGCAATCGCATCGATTGCGATTTTCGTAATAAGCGTTTTCATAGGCTTCCCCTTCCTTGCAATTATTATGATTGCCATATTCGGCGCAACTTTGGCATTTCTTCATTACAATTACCCACCGGCGAAAATAATCCTCGGCAACTCCGGAGCTTATGCTCTCGGCTTCATCGTTGCTACAGCCACCATCGTCCAGCCGCTCAAGGCTTCCGCTTTTGTAGTCCTATTCGTGCCACTACTTGCGTTGGGATTGCCGGTGTTGGAGATGCTAATAACCGTCTTCCGAAGATTAGCACGAAGAAAAAAAATCTATCACCGCGACACGGAGCACCTCCACCACGTGCTTCTCGCGCTGGGACTGCCGCCGCAGGTTATCAACTGGATATTCTATTGTCTGAGCTTTCTCTTCGCGACAATTGCAGTCGGAATTGTCTCCGGCCAAGGACTGCTTTTAATGTCATTTGTATTCATACTTCTGCTTGCATTCATCGTTTTTTCTTTTAAATTGCATACTCATATAATTAAAAAGGAGGGAAATTGAGTCCTCCGGAATTTCATTTGGATTTCGAAAAACCGCTCGTCGAGCTTGAACGCGAAATAATCGAGCTTGAACGGCGTGCCGATAAGGGCGAGGCCGATCTCGCCGGCGCGATTAAAGCGCTAAAAAAAGAACTCTCTCGGAAACGCGAGGAAATATACGGCAGTCTTTCGCGCTGGGACAGGGTGAAAGTAGCACGGCATCCGCGACGCCCCTACACTTTGGATTATGTCAACCGTTTGACAGAAGGCTTTGTCGAACTTCACGGCGACCGCGGCTTCCGCGATGACCCTGCGGTGGTCGGCGGTTTCGCGAAAATGGGCAACCATATCGTGATGATAGTCGGCCAACAGAAAGGCAAGGATGTTAAGGAAAATCTCCGCCGGAATTTCGGAATGATGCATCCCGAGGGCTATCGCAAAGCCCTTCGCCTTTTCCGACTCGCCGAGAAATTCCACAGACCGATATTAATCTTCATCGATACCCCCGGTGCTTATCCCGGCATCGGCGCGGAAGAACGCGGTCAGGCCGAAGCCATCGCGAGGAATATTTTCGAGATGGGAAGACTGCGTGTGCCGATAATTATCTCGATAATCGGCGAGGGAGCGTCCGGCGGCGCGCTTGGAATCGGCGTCGGCGATGTTATCCTTATGCTCGAGAATGCATGGTATTCGGTCATTTCGCCGGAGGGCTGTGCGGCGATTCTTTGGAGAGACCGCGCCCATGCAAACAAAGCCGCAGAAGCTCTCAAAATCAGCGCGCACGACCTCCTCAAACTGAAGATGATCGATAAAATCATCCCCGAACCGCCCGGCGGAGCACACAAAGATCCCATAGCCGCCGCAGAGGAACTCGGAAGGGAAATTCGCGCACAACTCGACAGACTCACAAAAATCCCGCCCGAAGAACTTCTGAAAATGCGGCTTGCAAAATATAGAAACATGGGCGAATTCACGGAGGAAAAACGATGACCGAACCGGATTGCAGGCTTCTCGAAATAATCGTTTGCCCAAAATGCAGAGGGACAGTAAATTACGATACCGAGAAGGAAAAAATAATTTGTGAATCATGCAGAATAAAGTTTGAAATCCTCGACGGCATTCCTATAATGCTACTCGACGAAGCAGAGAGTTATTAAAGAGGCATATGATGGATCTTTCGATTTTTTGCGGCACAAACCTGATAGAACTCGACCTCAAATCGACATCGAGAGACGAGATTCTCGAAGAATTAGTCGAACTCCTATCGGGTTCTGATAAAATCTCAAACTCGGAGGCAGTATTAGAGGCTTTCAAGCGAAGAGAGGAACTCGCCTCGACCGGAATAGGTTTCGGGGTAGCGCTTCCACACGCACGCGCCAAGGGTGTAAAGGGCTTGGTGATAGCTTTCGGGCGTAGCGAAGAGGGAGTTGAATTCCACTCGCTCGACAGAAGACCGGTGCACCTTTTCTTCGCCATCGTCGTTCCCGAAACAGCGATTAACACTCATCTAACCGCTCTCGGAAAGCTCTCCCTTCTGCTGAAAGACAAAGAAAACCGCCAGTTCCTCATGGACGCCACTTTCCCCCAAGAGGTTCTGGACTTCATGGATCAACATTGATCCTTTGCCGACTTTGCCGCCCCGCTTCTACAGGAGACCGCCTGTGCGGGGCTTTGTATTATAGCATCTATCGCTCAAGATGATATCATTTATCGATTTCATAAGACGTCATTCGAGAAGCGCGGCGTTCATCCTCGTGTTGGTAACGGGCATCCTCCTCTCCCAAACCCCCCTCGAATTCCGCGCCGGAGTTAGCTCTGCATTCATGGATACTATCTATCGCCCGTTCTCGGCGCTCAGCACATCGTGGCACCTGATGAAAAACCACCGCAAAGAAAATCTTCGTCTAAAAGAGGAACTCATCAACGCCCGCCTCAAAGTCGAAGCCCTCAAAGAGGCCGAGCGCGAGAATCAGAGGCTTCGCAAAGCGCTTCAGTTCTCCCAGCAGGTCGAAATCTACACTGTCCTCGCGGAGGTTGTCGGAAGAGGCACTCCGCGTATGCCATCGTCGATTACGATTTCCGCCGGCTCGGATAAGGGCATCATCGTCGATCTGCCGGTTATAGACAGAGACGGCGTCATCGGCAAGGTTCTCAGCGTCAACGAACGGTCAGCTGTGATTCAGTTGATAACCGACCCGAACCTCAAGGTTAGCGCCATGGACGCTCGAAGCCGCGTGCAGGGTATCGTCTCCTCCGCTGGCGGCGGAATGCTCAAAATGGAGAATGTGCCGATAAACGCCGATGTCCGACAGGGGGATTTGATAATATCCTCCGGCCTCGGAGGGGTTTTCCCGAAGGGACTTATGGTTGGCACAGTTTCGCGTGTCGTGAAACCTCAAAGTGGGCTTTTCATCGGCGTCGAGATCGAGCCGTCCGCGAAAATTTCCACTCCCGAGGAGGTTTTCGTGGTGTTCTCGAGAATCGTCGGCTCGGAAATAGGGCAAAACGAGGGTGGCGATAATGACTAAGCGGCTCGTTTATCTCCTTATATTATATATAGTTATCGGACTGCAAATTTCGCTTGCCTCGCCGATTCCGGGGCTTTCGTGGGATATCGACCTCGTCCTCCTCGGATTAGTGATTCTCTCCTCGCGAACCGGCCGCGGCGAGGCGATTCTCTGGGCGGCGCTGGCAGGGCTTGCTCTCGATTGTTTCGACATTCCGGCGATGGGCGGCCATATTGTCGCGAAAAGCACCGCAATATTGATTCTGGGCCTTGTCCACGACTCGATGAACCTCGAACAACCCGCACTTTTAGCGGCGACTGTTTTCGTCCTCGCCATCGCGGACAGGCTTATTTTCAGGCTCTTCAGCCCCTATGGCGCGACTTTTATCTGGAATTTCCTGCGGTTCGACCTCCCCTCGGCGCTGTTGACCGCGCTCGTCGGATGGGTGATACTTATGATCGCTATTCGCCTTGGCATCTTCCGTCCGCGGCCGCAAGACGATTATAATGCCTGACCGTTTTGATTTATTATAATGAAATCGAGTAGATTCGGCATAAAATCAAACCGCTATATTTTCTATACGCTTAGCGTTGTTTTTCTATTGCTTTTCGGCAATATCGCCTATCTGCAAGCTGTAAAAGGCGATTACTATTATCGCCTCAGCGAAAGCAACCGAATTCGCATAGTCCCGAAAAAAGCACCGCGCGGAAGAATCATTGACCGACGCGGTAAAGTTCTCGTCGATAACCGGCCAACATACACGATTAGCCTTATCCCCTTCGAATTCCGGAAATCCAAAGAAATCCTCGCACGCCTTGAAAAACTCCTCGGAATAACCGAAGAGCAAATCGATAAAGCGATGGAAAAGGGCGGAATCACGCGCTATTCTCCGGTGCCCGTCGCACGGCAGGTCGATTTCGAGACGGTCAGTATTATGCAGGAACACCTTCTCGATTACCCCGGAGTGATTTATCAAATCGACCCGGTGCGCGTTTACCCTTGGAAAAGCCACGCCGCGCATGCCATCGGTTATGTCGGCGAAATAAATGTGCCCGAACTTCGAGCATTATACACGAAAGGCTATAAGGCCGGCGATTTCGTCGGCAAGCTCGGTATCGAAAAGGCCTACGATTGGTTTCTTCGCGGCAGAGACGGCGCGGAATATCTCGAAGTGCGCGTTACCGGCGAGGTTGTCGGTCCGGTCGAGGGAAGGGCGAACATCCTAACTATCCCCGGCGCGGATATTGTTACATCGATCGATTTGGGACTTCAGGCCTATGCTGAAACGCTGATGGCAGGCATCGACCGCGGGGTTTTCATTGCAATGGACCCCACCAACGGCGAAATTTACGCCATGGTCTCCCGCCCTAGTTTCGATCTCGAGCTGTTCACGCGGACAATCACCGATAGCATTTGGCGATTGCTCAACGACACGGAAATCCACCCGCTTCTCAACCGATGCACACAGGGAACCTATCCGCCGGCATCCACATATAAGCTCGTAACCGCGATGGGCGCAGTTGACGAAGGAATCGCAAATGCAAATACAAGGCTCGAAGCCTGCCATGGAAGCATATTCTACGGCGACCGCTGGTTCAGATGCTGGAGTCGCGGCGGCCATGGAAATGTCAACCTCATAGAGGCAATCGCCCAAAGTTGCGATGTATATTTCTATCAGCTTGCCCTTTATCTCGGAATCGACCGATGGAGTGAGCTTTCAAAAGAGAGCGGTTTTGGAAGGAAGACCGAAATCGACATTCCACCAGAAGCTACAGGTTTCGTTCCGGATAGGGAGTTCTTCAACCGGCGTTTCGGCGGAAGATCGGGTTGGGGAGGCGGAGTCCAGCTTAACCTAACAATTGGCCAGGGAGAACTGCTTGTAACGCCTATTCAGCTTGCTCAATACTATTGCGCAATCGCTAACGGCGGCACTATATACAGCCCGAAAGTTGTCAAGGAAATCCGTCCGCCGATGGATAGGCCGCTCATCGTCGAACCCAAGATTACCGGACGGCTTCCGGCATCGCGCGAGGCATTGAGAATCGCCAATAAGGGCTTGATAGAGGCTGTTAACGGACATCTTGCAACAGGTGCATGGGCACAGCTTCCCGATGTCGTCGTCGCCGGCAAAACCGGCACGGCACAGAATCCCCACGGCCATGACCATGCATGGTTTGTCGGATATGCCCCCGCTGAAAGTCCGCGTGTGGTCGTGCTAATCCTCGTCGAGCAGGGCTATTCCGGCGGCGCATGGGCCTACATCGCAAGGGATTTCCTATGGTATTATTTTAACATTTACGAGCCGAGGGCATGATGCGCACTGCAATCGACTGGACATTGCTTATTGTTGCGCTTCTTCTCGCGGTTATCGGCATTTTGCTTATCTATACGGTCTCGCCGACAAGCCGCTTTTGGACAAAACAGGCTATCTATCTCGGAGTTGGCCTCGTTGCGATGTTCATCGCATGGCGAATCCCGATGCGCGTCCATTATTCCATCGGCTGGATTTACTACGCCATCTTGATAGTCCTTTTGGGTGCGGTTTTAGTCCAATCCGGCGAGGTAAAAAGGTGGCTAAACCTCGGATTCGTTTCCTTCCAGCCTTCCGAATTCGCTAAGGTATTGATGGTCTTCGCGATAGGAAGATTTCTGTATGACCATAAAAGGGAAATCGAAACGCCCAAAGTAATCATCGGCGCGATTCTGCTGACCGCAGTCCCCTTCGCAATTGTGATGGGACAGCCCGACCTCGGCACATCCATGGTTTTCACCGCCATCCTCGTAACCATGCTTTACACCGCGGGCCTGCAGGAGATAACGCTCTTAATCCTCGCAAGCCCCTTTCTGTCGATGGTTTCTGCCGTCCATTGGATCCCTTGGGCGATATATTTTGTCCTGTTAATTTTAATTTTGTGGTTCACACGCACAAGACTTGCGCTGTTTTTGCCGGTCATTATTGTGAATTTAGCGCTAGGGGTGCTGACTCCGGCAATTTGGCGAAGTATCCACGATTACCAAAAAGAGCGCATCCTCGTTTTCCTCGACCCCGGGCGCGACCCCTTCGGCGCTGGCTATCAGATAATCCAAAGCAAAATCGCACTCGGAAGCGGCCAATTCTGGGGCAAGGGTTTTATGGCTGGCACACAGGTCAACCTCGCCTTCCTGCCGGCAAGACATACAGACTTCATCTTTGCCGTTCTCGGCGAGCAATTCGGCCTTATCGGATGCACAATCGTCCTCGCGCTTTTTGCGGTGCTATTCTATCGGATTCTAAGAATCGCCGACGAGGCTCGAAACCTTTACACACGCATGATTGCCATCGGTTGCGGATCGATTCTATTTTTCGGCGCGGTGGTGAATATCGGAATGGTAAGCGGAGTCATGCCGGTAACAGGTCTGCCGTTGCCATTCCTATCGCTCGGCGGAACAAGCCTTATCTCTTCGATGTTCATAATCGGATTATTGCAGAATATCTACGCCCACGGGGTCGAAGGCCCATAATAGCATATAAATTGGGAATTACAGATCGAGAAGCTCCCTGACCTTACGAGTCAAAAGCGCCGCAGTGAAAGGTTTCTGAAGGAAATCGGAACGGGTATTTTTCGCAATCAGCGGTAGAGAAGAGCTATTATCATAACCGGAAATATAGAGAATTCTCAAGTCCGGCATCGCTTCCAAAAGCTTATCTGCAAGCTCTCTGCCGTCGATGTGCGGCATCACTATGTCGGTAATCACAATATCGAAACGGTCATTTGAGAGCGCGACCTTTTTTATAGCCTCTGCGCCGTCCTTTGCCTCGACAGCAAAATATCCGGCACCTTTGAGAATTGTCATTATCGTCTTGCGCACAGCAGGATCATCCTCGACAACGAGTATTGTCTCGTTTCCGGCGGTAATTCCGGATTTGTCGGTTTGCGCTTCCAACTCGATTTCACCCTCGACAGATGGCAGATATATGTCGATTCGGGTTCCGCGCCCTTCTTCGGTGATAACATCCAGAAAACCAGTGCTCTGTTTCACAATGCTAAAAACGGTCGGCAATCCAAGGCCGGTTCCGCCACTCTCCGATTTCGTTGTGAAGAATGGATCGAAAATCCGATCCCGAATATCGCGGGGAATCCCATGGCCGGTATCCGAAACGCTCAGAATAATATATTCGCCGATAGAAACCCCGTTCTGAGAGGCCAGTGCGATGTCTTCGATTCGAGTTTGGTGGGTTCTGATCTTCAGCTGACCGCCATCTGGCATAGCGTCACGGGCATTTACGACCAAATTCACGATTATCTGCTCGATACCGCTTCTATCCGCAAGCACCAAATCTAAATTCTCGTCGAGATCGAGCGTGAACTCGATTTTTTCGCCGATGATTCGTTTGAGCATATCGGACATCTCGGTTACCACATGGTTCAAATCGAGGGCAATCGGCTCGAGAACCTGTTTCCTGCTGAAAGTCAAAAGCTGTTGCGTGAGCGCGGACGCCTTCGTGGCGACCTTTTCTATCTCGTCGATATAGGTCTGAAGCTCGTTGTTTTCGTCGATGGAGTATTTCAAAATATCGGTATATCCGAAAAGCGCGGTCAGTATATTATTGAAATCGTGCGCGATACCGCCGGCGAGTTGCCCGACAGCCTCGAGCCTTTGGGCACGGCGAAGCTGTTTCTGCAGATTATATCGCCTCGTGATATCGTGAAATGTCGCTAAAATTCGCTCCTCGCCACCAAGTTTCACTTTGCTCATCGAGAATTCCACAGGCACCTTTTCCCGTGAGGAATTCAATATCAACGATTCTGTGGGGTAATTCTGCGCGAAAATCTCTTCCATCCGAGCGGCGATATCTTTGTATTTGTCCTTGGGGAATATATCTTCAAGTTTTTTGCTCAGAAGTTCACCCTTAGAAATCCCGAAAAGCTCGCAGGCCTTTTGGTCGGCATCCAAAATCGAGGTGTCTCCAGACATAAGCAGAATCGCCTCGGAGGAGCTATTGAAAAGCATACGATATTTGCGCTCCGACTCGATCAGCTCTTTTTCGTAGCGTTTGCGTTCGGAAATGTCCTTCACAAAAACGAAATCCGCCGGCTCGCCCTGAATATGGATTAGACCGGCGTTGAGTTCTGCATCGACTATCTCTCCGGATTTTTTGAGAAGCTTTGTGTCATATACCGGCGGGACATACTCGCCACGCATTCGACGCATGTAATTCTCTCTGATTTCGACTACCACTTCCGGTGCAAGATATTTTTCGAAACTGCTTCCTATCATCTCCTCGACAGAGTATCCGACAATCTCGGCAAGACGAGGGTTTGCATAGGTCATCAAACCGCCCACAACGATACAGATGCCGTCATAGGCTCTTTCCACGAGGCTTCGGAAAAGTTCCCGGCTCTCACGAAGATTTTGCTCGATATCTTTCCTGTCCGAGATGTCTTCGATTGTGCCTTCATAAAAAAGCACGTTGCCGGAATTATCACGAACCGCAGTGGCGTTCTCCCGAACATGCATAGAAGAGCCGTCGCGCTTTTTCCACTGCGTCTCGAGTCCCTGAATTAGGCCGTCTTTGTCGAGCATAGCCTTGAATTTACCGCGGTCCATATCGCCATTATAACACTGTTCTTGCTCGAGATTCAGCTTGGAAAGCTCTTCAAAGCTATCATATCCGACAAGTTCGAGAAGTTTGCGATTGGAAAAAATTATCTTGCCGTCTGGGGTAGTCCGGTAAATCCCGATGGGGACATTCTCGACGAGGCTTTCGTATCTCGCCTCGGCCATATTCAGCGATTCTTCAGTGCTCTTCTGTTCTGTGATGTCCCGAAGATAGCCAATTACACCGATAATCTCGCTATCGACCTCGAGGGGCGATAGTATTATATCGTGCCAGAAAACACCCTTCGGAAGGGCGACCTGATACTCCTCGCGGAAATTTATGCCAGAGCGGAAAACCTCGCGCACTTTTTCGAGTCTTTCGTCCGCAATTTCTTTTGGGTTTATGTCGTGAAGTGTTTTGCCGTAAAAATCCTCGATACGGATTCCATAGCGTTCCTGAAGAAGATTGCCGCCCCAAGCAAAAACAATCCTGCCGTCCCAATCGTAAACGACGATGATATCCTCGTTCATCGCGTTGAGAACGCGCTCTGCGATCTTAGATATATCGATGTCTTTTTCGAAAGGGGTTGCCGGTTTCATTTCGATACTCTTAGCAGGGTAACATTTTTACCCTATATTAATAACAGGTAATTACGATTTATGCAAATCATAATTTATGGCTCGAAAGATTTTTTTTACATAGAGCTTTTTTATTCCATCGTGGCATATACACTGCTTCATACTCTTGATTAAGAAATCCTCTTTTGCGATAGAAATGTGTTGCGAAAGTTCCCTCGATTGCTTTATTTGGTGGCATTATGGTATTTATCAAAAAATATGGAAGAAGTAGAGGCGTGACGGAATCAGGAACAAAAAGCATAATGGCGAAATTTCCTCGGGGATTGCGCTCTATTCTCGAAGCGGTCATTGTTGTGCTTATCTTACGATGGCTCGCTGTCGAGGCGCACGCTGTCCCCACCGGAAGCATGATACCCACGATTATCCCGCATGAATATCTTCTCGCGGAAAAAATCTCATATCGATTCTACGACCCACAACCCGGCGATGTCGTCGTTTTCAAATATCCCGTGGACGGCAGAACCGACTATGTCAAACGCTGTATCGCAATCGAAGGCCAAACTGTCGAATTCCGCGATAGGGTGCTATACATAGACGGCACAGCCGTCCCTGATCCGCACGCGCATTTCTCCAACGACGAAGACCCTGTGCCGTTCCTGTTCGACATCTCGTCCTCCGAATGGCAGAAAAGATGGGAAGCAAGAGGCGAGGGCACAGGCGCACTCGTTCAATATCTCGATTCGCGAATAATGAAGAACCCCCAAGAAATGCTCCCATATTTCGGATACTATTTCCTCATTCAAGCCGAAAAAGAGGGTTTCGAAATCGACACCGAAGGCTTTATGAAAACCCTCGCAAAACAGCCTATAAAGGGCAGAACTTGGAAAGCCGCGGGCACGATAGCAATCTCCGCCACGCTCGAAGAACTTCTTGGCAAAGATTATAACCCTGCGGAATATTCCGGCGTTGTCTCGCGCGGAGTGGATTCCGTCCCGAACAAATATGCCATCATAAACTACGCCATAGCCGACAATTTCCCAAAAATAACCGTGCCGGAAGACATGATTATGTGCATCGGCGATAACAGGTGCGAGAGCTTCGATTCCCGCTATTGGGGGCCGGTTTCGACCAATAAAGTCAAAGGGCGCCCAATTATGCTGTATTACTCGCTTATCAATCCGCCGCCGGATCCGAACAATCCGCCATCGATGGTAGATAATGTTCTTGTGCTATTCAAAAGCTTTTTCCGCCCGGCGGATATACGATTCGATAGATTTTTCAGACTGCTCTTCTGATTTCGATGCAAAACTCCGTGACATTCGATATCCGAGGAATCGGGCTAAAAAAACGCCGGTCGAAGGATGAAGAATACTCATGGATTCTCCGCAACCTCGATCTGATAGTCCATTCCGGCGAAAGACTCGCTTTGGTGGGCAATTCAGGGTCGGGAAAAACAACCCTTCTGCGCCTTTTGGCCAGCCTCGAACCCTTTTCCGAAGGCGAAATCCTTTTCGAGGGCAAGCATATTGAAGAATTAGAGCCGCGCAACTATCGAAAGACGGTCGGCTTTGTCCGTCAGACTTCGGCTATGTTCGACGGAACGATCGAGGACAATCTGCGTTTTGCTATGGAGGTCTCCGGCGCCGGATTTGAACGTGAAAAGGCAGAAAAACTCCTCGCGAAGGTCGGCCTCGACTCAAAACTCCTTTGTGCCAAATCGGACACACTTTCTGTAGGGCAGGCGCAAAGGGTATCCATCGCAAGGACTCTCGCCACCGAACCGCAAGTTTTGCTTATGGACGAGCCAACATCCGCCCTCGACCCGCATTCCGCAAATGCGATTGTCCAGCTGGTGGAAAATCTTGCACGCGAGATGAATATCACCGCAATATTGGTCCTGCACAATTTGGAACTTGCAAAAAAGGGCACCGACAGAATCGCACTGCTTCATTGCGGAAAAATCGATTCTTTCGCACCCACTGCGGACTTTTTCGCAAACCCTCCAACAGAACTTGCGCGGCGTTTTGTCAACGGCGAACTTATAGACGAGTGAGATGTCCGAAGTAATCAACATATCCCTTCTCGAATTGGCCGCGGCGGCGGGTATAGTCGCAATTGCCGCGCTGATAAGCTATCTCCTTCGCCTCAAACTCGAAAAAGAGATGCTTATAGCAACTGTGCGCGCCTTTGTCCAGCTGATGGCGGTCGGTTACATCCTCGACCGAATTTTCGCATTCAATAAATGGTATTTGGTTTCCGCATGGCTTCTAATGATGATAGGTATCGCTTCCTACAACGCGATGCGCCGTCAAACAAAGCGATTTAAGGGTCTTCTGCCGCGTCTCACGTTGGCGATAACCTCCGCGAGCCTAATCTCGATAATTCTCGGAATCGGCCTCATCATTCGTCCGAATCCATTCTGGAGTCCTCAGTATTTAATCCCTATCGGCGGCATGATAATCGGCAACGCTATGTCCGCCGCGGCGCTGGCTATCAACCGGCTCGACTCGGAGATGAAAAGCGGCAAAGACCGTATCGAAGCGGCTCTTTCCCTCGGCGCTTCGGTGCATATCGCCTCATTGCCCGCGATAAAAGCCTCCGTGCGCGCCGGAATGCTCAATGTTATTACAAACACCATGGTCGTCGGCCTCGTCCATTTGCCGGGGATGATGACCGGCCAAATCGTAGGCGGGGTTGTTCCGGGCGAGGCTGTGAGGTATCAGATATTCATCATGTATATGTTGATCACTTCGAATGCCCTGTCTTCTCTGATGTCAACCATGCTTATCCGAGGATTGTATTTTAATAATAGATCGCAACTTATCCTTCCCGAATAGAGGTTATTATGAAGAAATATAATCGAATACTCGTCGTGTATTATTCTCGAACCGGCAATACCCGCGCAATGGCCGAGATGATCTCTGTAAAACTCGATTCTGAAATCGAGGAGCTAAACGACGAGACCAACCGCGACGGAATTTTAGGCTATTTGAAAGGTGGTATGGACGCCTCGCGGAAGAAGACAACTGCTATTGCGAAAACAAAGCACAATCCCGCCGACTTCGATCTCGTAATTATCGGAACACCGGTATGGGCATTCACCCTCACACCTGCTATAAGAACTTATCTGGAGACAAATTCCAACTCGATCAAAGAGGCGGCATTCTTCTGTTCGATGGACGGAAGCGGCCACGAACGCACATTCACAGCAATGGAAACCCTCCTTGGCAAACCTCCTGTCGCGGTCATCGAGACCGACAAGAAAGACCGCGCGAGTGGAATTGAAGACAAAATCCACGCTTTCGTCGAGAAAATACAGGCCTAACTCGCGCATCTCATTTCAGAAGACAGGCTGTTGTTTGACAACAGTCTTTTTTTATCTATATTTAGATCAATAGCTTATTTCACTCGGAGGTAAAAAATGTGTAAGTTCATATCTTTCCTGCTCATATTCCTTTCGATGACAGTCTTGTTCGCCGCGATGGGCGGCCCGGACGGTTTCGGCTATATGTGGGCCGATGAGGACGAGGATATTGTGTCATTCAATTGGCTCGCGCCTGATACAGCCACCGCCGCAAGAGCAATCTTCCCGGGCGATGACGACGAATCCGTCGCCATTCTAATCCCTTTCCCCATAACATATTACGACACAACATATTCCGACAGCATTTTGGTTACGACAAACGGCGTCGCCGGATTCGACGCGACCCTAATCGAAGCATATATTAACGTCGCAATACCATTCTACGAAGCACCCAATGCGGCGATGTATCTTTATTGGGACGACCTAATGGCCTACGACGGCTCGCGCGTTTATTATCACACAGTCGGAACCACCCCGAATAGGACTTTTGTGATTACGTGGTTCAATTGGTTCCGCAGAACCTATTCATCAGACCCGGAAGACCCATTATTCTTTCAATTGCAGATTCACGAAGCCTCTGCACCTGCATCCAATGTAATCGAGTTCCATTATCTCGATCCGACACTTAGTTCTATATTGTATTCTAACGGTGCCAGCGCAACGATAGGCATCGAGGACAGATACGGCACCGACGGTCTTCAGTATTCTTTCAACACCGCCTCGCTCGATTCCGGAAGGGTGATTCGCTTTTGGCGCGGGGAATCCTCGATGCACGATTGCGGTGTCCTTTCGATTCTGCGTCCCACCGGCGATATTCTTGCGGGGGCTTTCACAGAGGTCGTCGCGGTCATTAGAAATTTCGGCACTGCTGACGAACCGATAGTTCCCGTGTTTTTGAACATCGTTCACGAGTCCGGCGATACTGTGTTCAACGCCTCCGAGACGACGGCGATCGACTCCGGTGCTTTGGATACGGTCGTCTTCACCGGATGGATTCCAACCGAAGGCGGAGTTTACAATATCTTCTGCCATGTCGAAGTTACCGGCGACACAGTTACTTTCAATGACAGGGCGACATCGACAGTAACCGCATGGCCGCATATCTCGCGCGGCGGACCGGATGGTATGGGTTATCTATGGTTCGATTCCTACGACCCTCAGGGACCAGCCTATGTTGCCCCGCCGGTGGCCTCCGCCGACAGAATCGACGATATTACAGGCGACGATGCATGGGGAATTGTCGATCTGCCATTTACATTCACATATTATGAGGAGGATTTCGACGAGATTGTCGTATCCACTAACGGCTGGATAAGTTTCGATGCTTCGCTGACCGGCTCCTATTTGTTAAACGACACTATTCCATCGTCGTCGCTTCCAAATGCACTGCTGGCTGTCTATTGGGACGACTCTGACTGTGACATTTCCGCCGAACCGTCTGCGGGAATTATGCAATTCTACGATGTCTCGACATCTTCATTCTGGATAATCTGGAACAGGATTCAGCTTCCATATAGCGTAACAACATCGCCGATAACCTATGCCGCACGGCTTTTCATGGACGGCACGATCGAGTATCACTACCTCGAGGCCGGTTCCGAAGACCCGGATCACACCTACGGCGCTTCTGCCACTGTGGGAATCGAAAATCTCGACGGCACCGACGGATTGCTTTATCAATACAACGGCAGGCCGATGGGCAATCCTCTTTTCGATCATTTCGCGATACGTTTCGTGCCGCCGTGGACTGGCGAGGACACATTGGGGCCGGTTATAAACCACACCCCCATCGACAGCATTTACGCGGATGTCCCCGGTTTCTGTTTCCAGTTCGAGGCGCAGATTAGGGATTACAACATGGTCGAAGAGGCCTTCATGGTCGTCCACTATCCTGTCTCGGAGACAAGGCCGCCGGACACTACAATCGGGGATATCTTCAAATTCACTATCTGCGGTCTTCAGCCCGGAGATACGGTCGGTTATCATTTCACAGCCTCCGATACTCTCGGCAATTCCTCGGTTTCGAGCAATTTCAAAATCTTCGTTAATAATCCACATCAGGGCGGCCCGGATATTATAGGTTATCATTTCGTCGATTCATGGGCGGAATGGGATTCTTTCGCTCCCGAAGCCAACTGGATAGAACTAAATCCGGATTCCGGCGGGGCGGGCACAGCGATAACCTTCGGTTTCAGCGGATTATCAGGCAAAATTGGGTTCTCGGAATTCGTGCCTTTCTATGGAATCCTCAGCGGTGGCGTTATCATAAGCAATAAAGGTTGGGCGATAATGGACACAAGCCTCGCCGGCGCACTCGTTCCGATTCCGCCGACCGATTTCCCGAATCCGGCTGTTCCGAACGCAGTAATCGCGCCCCTTTGGACAAATCTGGAGTCCGATTATGCAGGGCATACCGGCGGTGGAGTCTATTATCACGATTATCTTGTCGATGCCATCGGCGCGAGTTGTTTCATAATTCAGTGGGACATGTTCGAAACAGCAACCTCGCCGACCGATCTTCTGCGTTTCCAGGCGAAGATTTACTATGATTCGCATCTCTTCGGATCGCGCATTGAATTCGTATATCGCTCTGTAGAGGGATTTGCGCGCGGTGAAGCGGCAATCTGCATAGAGCATGAATCGGGTTATGACGGCCTCGCATATATGTATCGCGGCGTGCCAGAGGGTGCACCAATTCCGACGAGCGGAAGTGCCGTGCTGTTCTATCAGCCGGATCTGCACAATGTTGCCGAAACCGAGCTTCCAAAAGATTTCGCAATATCGGCATTCCCGAACCCATTTAATGCAACCGTCGCTATCGAGGTCTCCGTCACCGCACCTGATACACGGCTTGAAATCTTCGATATCAACGGTCGAAGGGTGAAGAGCTTCGATAATGTCGCAAATGGAAAACTCCTCTGGAATGGTGAGGACATTGGCGGTAATCCGATGGGATCCGGTGTGTATTTCGCAAGGCTGACATGTGCCGACAAAGAAATAACTACACGGCTTGTGCTAATCAAATAATCTAAATGATTGATATGGAGCGCTTTTAAGCGCTCCTTTCATTCAAGTTTCACAGCGCAGATTTATGTTGCTTTCTTACTCATCGGCTATTATTATTGCCGCAATAAAGTTCTCTACGGGTTCCTACGATGATCATCATAAGAATTCTCGTCGTATTTTTTAGCATTATTTGGTTTCTTATAACACTTCGAATGGACCCTCCGAAGAAGCAGAAGGTTTTTGTTGGGGTTGTCAGTGGTCTGCTTGTCTTTTTCTTCGTCGGTATTCCGATAATTAGGGCCTTAACTGCGGAGAAAATCGAGCCGATAGTCCCACAACAGGAATTCGCGGACACGGTGGGTATTCCTCAGTTTTATAAGAGCCTTTCGATTTGGGTCGGAATGCGCCCATTGGTTTACAATAATGTCGATTTCTCTTCACCACGTCTTTTACAACCTTTTAAGAATCTTGACGAGGCGATCAACTACCCAATCATCATACAAATCGACGATTCTGGACAATTGCTCGTGTCTTGTTTCATTAGAAGCCTTAACGGCAGGGTTTCGGGCGAGATTATCGACAACGAATTCGTCGATAATCCCGGCGATTATTTCGATAGGAATTATTCTAAGAGCACTGTCGAGGTAGTTGGTCAGGACGGCATTCCTGTTCTTCAGATTTCTTTCGATACGGACGATGTGATGGAGATTTTCGGCGTGTTTTATTTCGAAAAGGAGGGCAAGAATATGCTGGCCTTCCTTGGCGATGGCGCGCATATCGTCGGCGAATACAAAGTCGCTCAGGAGAGAGTCAAAGAACTTTCGGTAACTAGAATTTTCGAATATCCCAGCAAAGAAAAATTCGGGGTTTTAAACCCGAATCGCCCAATCCGAACAAAAGAGATGTAGCCGAAATCCTACCAGCTCGGCTTTGCAGAACCCTGATAAAAAATCCCGTTGTGGTCGATTATCAAGTCCCGAACACCATAGACAATAGCGCCGTCATAGGAATCCGGAGACCATGCCCAAGCCTCTGCCCGGAAAAAAGGTCCGCTTCTCGAAATAACATAGGTGAATCTCGGATAGCCGCTCGGAGCATCGACATCGAGACCGGGAAGCTTATTCCAGTTTCTATTTGGTGTCGATGAGTTATTGAACATCCACCATCCGCCCCATTTCGCGCTTCCGTCGGGGTTGCACGGCGGATACCCGCCATTCTCAAGCTGATATACTCTTGCGGCTTGGTAAATGTTTTTCAGCATGAGCCGCGCTTCGGATTTTTTCGCCTCCTGAGAAGCTTTCCTAAACCTCGGAAGAGCCATAGCACTGAGCAACCCGATGATAACTATCACTATCATCAGTTCGATAAGAGTAAAACCCATATTTTTATTCTTTTTGCTCATAGCGGTTTTTAATATGCAAATTTTATACCATGCGTTAAAGCCTATTATTATAGGGTATAGGAACATCGGTGTCTTCATATTTCCATCGCATTTTGCAAAATGCAACTCCCACTGCAAAAGGGGGGCGTCGGCTTCGCCAATGGGCAAAAATCCCCATGTTATTCGAAAATCTCTTATCCATTGGCGAAGCGAGGGCAGACCTTCCCGAAAATTTCCTCCCTAATCCACATCCCCCCGATGAAGGTCTGCCCTCGGTGCGTGCGCTTCCGGAAATTCGATTTTTATTCCATATATGCGATTTTTGGCCGGAAGCGCACGCACCCGACGCCCCCCCCTCGCGTGGAATTTTCGCGCGATTTTCCTTGCGAAAGTGAGGATATCCGATTATTTTAATCTGTTTAGTCAAAATCTAATCGGAGGAATCATGTCAGTCAAAAGAACTCCTTTTTATGAAAGACATCTCGAAGCAGACGCCAAAATCGTCGATTTCTGTGGCTTCAAGATGCCGATGTCTTATCGGGGAATAGTCCCGGAACACCTTAAAGTAAGGGAACTGGTGGGGATATTCGACCTTTCGCACATGGGCGAATTCAGTGTGAAAGGTCCTGGCGCGCTCGCATTCATCTCATCGATCACCACAAACGATCCTTCAGAACTGAAAATCGGCGATTGCCAATACAGCGCTTTGCTTTATGACAACGCCACCTTTGTGGACGATCTTCTGGTGTATAAAATCGGCGAGGACGATTTCTTCCTCGTGGTAAATGCCTCGAATATGGAAAAAGACTGGGAGTGGGTCAAATCACATCTCCCCGCGGAAGGTGTCGAGCTGAAAAATATCTCCGACAACATCGGGCTAATTGCTATTCAAGGCCCCAAAGCGCAAGCAGTTATGCAGAAAATCACCGATTATAACCTCGATTCTTTGGGATTCTATCAAAACGCTTTCGCTAATATCGGCGGGCATGAAAATATTCTTTTCTCGCGCACGGGATACACCGGCGAAGACGGTTTCGAGATTTATATCGCCCCAGAAATTTGCCTCGATATTTGGGACAAAGCCGTGGAAGCCGGCAAAGAATTCGATATAGAGCCGATAGGATTAGGCGCGAGAGACACCCTCCGCCTCGAAATGAAATACGCGCTTTACGGCAACGACATCGACGACACGGTCAACCCATGGGATGCCGGCCTCGGATGGATTGTCAAGCTGGAAAAGGGCGATTTCGTCGGAAGAGACCGCCTTATCGACGCCAAAGCCGAGGGCATCTCGAAAAGACTCGTGTGCTTCAAACTGCTCGAACGCGGTTTTCCGAGGCACGGATATCCAATCGTAAAAGACGGCAGAGAAATAGGAATCGTTACCAGCGGGACATTCTCGCCCTCGATAGACTGCGGTGTCGGACTAGGTTATGTCGAATTCGGCGAACATAAACCCGGCAATCGGATTCAGATTCTAATTCGGAATCATCCGGTCGCGGCGGCCGTCGAAAAACCTCCGCTTTACAAAAACGGAAGCCACAAGTAGTCGCTGAGCCGACTGAACTTGCGACTCGATGTCTTCAATACGCGCTTTTCCCTCGAAACCGCTTCCGATAGCGCAATCGAGGGCGCGATTTGTGTCGTTATCGACGTCCTTCGCGCATCGACTACAATAACCAAAGCGATCGCGGAGGGCGCCGAGACGATATTTATCGCGGGTTCCGCCGAAGAAGCATTCGCTCTGAAAGAAAAACTCGGCGAAGATGTCCTTCTCTGCGGCGAACGCAACGGCATCATTATACCCGGCTTCGACTTGGGCAATTCTCCCCTCGAATACAATAACAAAAGTATTCATGGCAAACATCTCATTTTCGCCTCGACCAACGGTAGCAAAACCCTTCTCGCATGCTCCAGAGCCGACGAGATTGTCGTCGGGGGCTTCGTAAATCTCACAGCTGTCGCCGAGGAGGTTGCGCATGCCGATTCGGCGATTCTTGTTTGCTCGGGCAAACTCGGCAGATTCAGCATCGAAGACGCAGTTTGCGCAGGAATGATTATCGATAAGCTAATTTCCAAAGGGGTCAGGGTCGAATTGCTTTCGGACACGGCATGGAACGCCTATTGGCTTTTCGAAAGATTCCTCGCCAATCCTGAAGAAACACTCGAAAGAACCGAACACGCTGTCTATCTCGCCCGAGAACTCGGCCTCGCCGAAGATGTTGCTTTCTGCACAGCAATCGACCTTTTCGACATCGCACCGCGCTTCCACAACGGAATTATTCGCCCATGAGCGACCTTTTTACAACACTTTCCGCCTCGAAACGCAGAACTGTCATGCTTCGCGAGATGAAACGCACAATCGCGAAATTCGGCCTGCTCGAATCGGGGGATCACGTAATTATAGCCGTCAGCGGCGGAATCGACTCGCTCACAATGCTCGATCTTCTCGCGGATAAATCCCCATGGTGGGCGCGAGAGGTTAGATTTACCCCTGTCCACATAGTTGCCGGATTCCCCCAGCAAGAGGAAAAGCTCGAAAACCTTGCCGAATTTTCGCGCGAACGGGGCATGGAATTGATTGTTGTCCATCATCCCGAAATCGCCACGATAGCTATGAGCGGCGAAAGACCGCAAAATCCATGTTTCGTGTGTAGCCGTTTACGACGCAAAGCAATACTCGAAACCGCAGAAAAAATCGACGCGAACAAAATCGCCTTCGGACATCACCGCGAAGATGTCCTCCAGACTTTCCTTATCAACATATTCTGGGGTAGAGAAATTTCCACTATGATGCCGATTCAACCGCTCTTCGGCGGAAGATTCCGTATTATCCGGCCTATGTTCATGATCAACGAGAGCAAAGTGCGCAATTATGCCCTTAGCCACGAAATTATCGAGCTTTCGGCGCAATGCCCCATGGAGGGCAAAACCAAGCGCGATTATGTCTCCGACCTTCTGAACAAGCTCGAAAAGGACCATAAAGGCACAAAATCCAATCTTTTCCGGTCGCTTTTCCATGTTAAACCCGATTACCTACTCGGAAATTACACTTTTGGCAAAAACCCCTTCGAAAATTCCGGCGAGGATTAGGTATTCGGGGGCTTGAGTTTTGCACTTTGCAAATTGCAATTCGTTTTTCGTGTCTTATCCATGCCAAAAAAACACACCGCTTCGCCATAACCCGTTGTATCATAATATCTTGCGTATTCTTACGAGTTTTGGCACGAACCGTGCACAACCCACAGCAGACAACAAAAACTATTTCCTGAGGAGGAAAAATGAAAAGGAACAAAGGTTTTACACTGATCGAGCTCATGATCGTCGTCGTTATCATCGGCATCCTTGCCGCCCTCGCGATCCCGAGATTCATGGCCGCTTCGAAGAAGAGCAAAATCTCCGAGGCCAAAATGGTCGTCAAGCAGATCTGGACTGCAAGCCAGGCCTACTATGAGGAAAGAGGCTCTTATCCCGCCGCTTCTACTAACGTATTTGCCGCGGCAGGCGAAGCCGCAGGTACTATACCTGCCGGTATGATTGTTGACGCACCGAGTGGAGCACCCCGCTTCTACTATGACATTACAGCTGGCGGCGGAGCTCAGGGAAGAGCCAACACTGCTGTTGACGCCTCTCTCGGCGATGTAACCAATATCGTGATTAACACGGCCGGCGTTGTTTCCGGAGGCGATTTCTAAGGACTCGATCAATGCGAGCACGAAAAGACGGGGCGATTGCTCCGTCTTTTTTGTTTGCCTTTTGAAAAATGACTAACGATATTCAAATATGCTCAAAAATCTTCTCGGCATAATCGCACTGATAGTGCTTACTGCGGCGGTTTTTTCAAGCGGTCTATCGGGTGAATTCATCCTCGGAGATTCAGTCGCGATACGACATAACCCCGCAATGGCGGAATCGAACCCGTTGAAAATCCTGGCAATGGGAGTCGAAAGACATTTATTTCCTGTCGCAAAACCGACACCTATTTCAATCCTGACTTATCGGATGAACATTGGCCTGGCGGGACTCAACCCGAGAGCATTCCGCATGACAAACCTTGCTATGCATCTTCTTTCGATCTTGCTTCTTTTTTTCTTCGTTCATAACTGTTTATTTGATAAGAAGTTAGCTCACTCTCTCATCGCCTGTGCCTTTTTCGCACTCAATCCAATAGCCGTCCATGTAATCTCACACACCTCCGGCAGACCCCTAATTTTAGCCGCGGTTTTCGGAATAGGCTCGATGATTCTTCTCTCAGAATATCGAAAATCGGGCGGGATTTGGAAGGTTATCCTCATAGGAACGATGGCGATATTAGCCCTTATGTCGAGCCTAACGGCTTTGGTCTTGCCCTTCGCTTTTCTCGCGCTCGATTCGATGCTCTATTCCGGCCGAAAGGTGCGCTTTTTGCTCGCATTTATGGGTCTTCTGATTCCCGCCGCAATTATCGCGGTGGATTCGGTATTCATAATTCACGATAATGTGGGCATTTTGTCAGCTGTCCCGCTGGAAAACACGAGTGCGCCTTTTCTGTTTATGCACAATTTCAGCGCGGTTTTCTATCCCTTCCGGCTCTCCCCTTTTGTTTCGCCGGCCTCGATATTCGCCGCAAAACCTTTTCCCATGATAACCGGCGCGATTTTTAGCGGAATAGTAATATTCTCTCTCATTAAAAGACAAGCACCGAAAGAAAGAATTCCCGCCCTGTCTCTGACTCTAATTTCCATTCTCCTCGTGCCCTCGATTTTCGTCCCGAGACATGGCACTTTGGAATTTGGCGCATTGTATTTCCCTGCGATGTTCGGCGGCGTCTTTTTCGCAGAGGCCATATACGACCTTTGCAGGCCAATTCGTCGAAAGTTTCCAAAACTATCGCCGGAAATTATTCTTTCCGCATTGTTAATTCTGCTCATGGCGAAAACCGCTCATCTGCGCGGTTTCGAGTGGACAAACGAAATCCTTCTCGCCGAAACGCATATACAAAACCATGGCGAATCCGCGCCGGTTAATGCTTCCATGGCGAAATCCATGCTCGAAATCGACGAAAACCACAGCGCGATTATATTCGCAAACCGCGCTGTCGCAATCGACTCAGCCAATTCATCGCACTGGACAACCCTCGCCGCGGCATATTCTAACATCGGCCAAAATAAAGCGGCAATGTGGGTTTTACAGAAATACCGCGAACTCGCCGAGGAAGAGCCGCCAGAATGGAAACACACCGCCGCGATCGTTCATCTTCGCGAGGGACGTAAAGACATTGCAAAAGGGCTTTTCGCAGAGGCCGCGGAGAAATATCCTCCCTCGAACTTTGCGCTGGCGAGAATCCTTTTCGACGAGGGAAATTACATTTTCGCTGTCGATAGGTTGAAAGTTGCTGAAAAAAAGGATCCCTTCGACGCTAAAATATATTATCTTCTCTCCGAAGCCTATGAGGCTCTCGGGGATAACACCTCTGCGAGAATGGCCTGGCGACGCTATCTCGAGCTTCCGGGAATCAAAACAGCGGAATTCGTGGGTGACGAAGACGCGCCGGGAGTTATCCCAAAAAGAAAACAGGAGGACTAAGTGGACTGGTTACCGATGCTGATAGCCTTTATTTTCGGGCTTCCAATCGGAAGTTTTCTCAATGTCGTGATTTGGCGGCTCCCGCGTGAGGAGAATATCGCCTTTCCGCCCTCACACTGTCCGGTGTGCAATGCGAAAATCCGCCCCTACGACAACATACCGGTAGTCAGCTATTTAATCCTGCGTGGAGAATGCCGTGATTGCGGCGCAAGAATCTCGGCGCGCTATCCAATCGTCGAATTTGTAACGGCATGCCTTTTCGCGGCGGCATGGCCTCTCGCCGGAGGTTTCCTCGGCTGGGATTTCGCGGCGGCCATAATCATGACAGGACTCGGCGTCGCGATTACCGGCATCGACATCGACCACAAAATCATCCCCGACGAGCTGTCCATTGGCGGACTCGTAGTTGCACTAATTCTCGCGCCACTTCGAGCCGGAGATTGGCGGGGGCTTCTCTATGCGGCCCTCGCGGCGGCTTTTGGCGCGGTTTTGCTTCTCTTGGTTCGATTGATAGGTAGCGCCATTCTCAAAAAAGAGGCAATGGGTCTCGGCGATGTTAAACTTATCGCGATGATCGGCGCTTTCACTGGCTGGCAAAATGTTTTGCTGACTATATTTCTGGCCTCGTTAATCGGCACGATTGGCGGAATAATCGCAATCGCACGATCGAAAAAGATGCGAAAAGAAAGGCTTATCCCCTTCGGCCCCTTCCTGATGGCCGCGGGGCTTATCTCCTTCTATTTTGGAGACTCGATTATCCGATGGTATCTCGTGATTTTCTTAGCCGGTGGGTAGAGTCGATTTCCACAAAAGGCTGTCTTTGGGGGCTTCCGGAACGATTGGGTTGCCGTCGGCGTCCAGCTTAATGAGGTTTGAGACCTCGGAATCGTAAATCGTCCATGAGTTGTTATGTTTCCGAAGGAAATTTAGGACAGTAACGCGATTGTTGGTGAATTTTTTCGGACCGCCGGCATCGCGCGCTGTAACAATGGATAGCACCTGTGCCTCGTTCCCGATTTTGCTCAATAGACCAATGGTGTCTATTGTATATTGAACATCATAATTAGTGAAGTATTTTTCAAGATAATCACCGGCCGCATCAGCACGAGGGCCACTTACTGTGGACATATAAAGCTTGACATCCTCCGTCTCCATCGCACGGTAATAATCGCGAACAACCTGCACAGGATCGTTTTCCTGCGCGCATCCGAATAACAATATGACCGGTAAAACCGCCAACAGAAGGTATCTTTTCATTTTTCTCCTATTTTTTCACAAATCTGATGCTATCGGCGACGGCATTTCCGCAAACATCGACCGCCTCGACCCGCCAAAAATAAAGCCCCGGCGATAAATTCCGCACATCGACAGTAAGCGACGCTTTTTCCGGATCATATTCGGTCGGAATCCATTCTCCGCCGATGAAACTTCTCGGAAGCACATCGTTCGAGAACCCGGAAAGATTGTCGGTGATATTCGCTTCGAGCAACTCAACAACAATCGCGCTGTCAGCGATTCCGAATTTCAATTTAGGCGCAAGAGTGTCTTTCGCAAGAGCAAAAATTCCGAGTGCATTTACGCCTGCACTCAAACGTCCATTTTTATCGACCTCATTGCTGACAAAAAAGGTGTCCGATTTCCAAATTCGCACGATACAGGCTTTGCCTTTCGGAGCGCTAATTTTCGATGTATCCGCGCTGATAATCGCTGGACGGCGCAGAACCACCCCTGCGGGATCGAGCCGAAGAAACTCTCCCTTGGAGTCCGTCAGAAGTGTATCTGTGGCCACAAAGGGGCTATAGACGCCGCCTTCGGGGATATCGATCCGCCATCCGCCGACGAGGTCGTATTTCATGCCGGACTCAAAACGCCAAATCCTCGGCGTGTGCGTGTATTCGCGGCCATCGACCGCGATTTTCAGCTCTTCCGAAGGCTCGACATCAAAAAGTCGGAAGCTGAAGGCTGTTTTACTTATCGAATTTGGGAGTATTGTCTGGTCATTGCGGATTATAATGGGGGGCTTTGCGGGCGGTTTTTCGAAATCAGTATAAAGAATTAAATTTTCTGCTCCGAATATTCTATGGGAAAATATTATCGCGTGATCGACAATCGAATCAACGGCGTCTAAACTTTCTGTTTTGGGAGTTTGAGGCTTAATAACGAGGCGAGCTACCGATTTATTGCCTGTATAATCGGCGACTTCGATGGTAACCTCGAACGTGTCGTCGATGACTTCGAGAATACCCGATGATCTGCCTTTCAACATGGTGATTTGAGCGGCTTCCGGCTTTTCGAGGCGGAGAGTGGGTTTGCGATAGCCGAATTCTTCTTGATGCCCAAGTTCGTATAGGAGGCCGATTTGCCGTGTGGTCGAATAATTAATCGTGTCGGCGAGAAAACTGAATATTGTGTCTGCGTTCGCGATTGCGCGGATTTTATATGCACCGAAGGTATTGGCGTTGGCATCGCATTCTCTATCGCGGATGTCTATCGCGATTGCGATTTTGCCGTGCGCGTGGATTTCCGGCCTTTTCGAGCGGAAGGCGGAGGATTCGAGTTTGTATGGTGTAGGCTTGCCCTCGATCTGGGAGTTGTCGCTTCGCGGGATAAGCCATATCTCGCGTATCTCCGGAGCGAGGGTGTCTTTCGTGATATAGCCGAAATCCATTGGGTTGACCGGTTTGTCCATTCCTGCACGAAGCTCGAAATGCAAATGCGCCGAACCTGCGCCGGTGCTTCCGGAATAGGCTATTATATCGCCTTTACGGTATTTCACCTCGCCCTGCTTGAACCAAAGTTCCGCAGTGTTGGATTTGTTGCGGTATTTCTCGGTTTTCATCAGACTTGCCACAGTATCGCCAAATGCCGAAAGATGCGCAAATACAGCGGTTATGCCATTGTCCATTTGATAATAAATCACTTTGCCGTAGCCCCATGGAGTTTCTCGAACGCGGACAATGGAGCCGTTGCGGGGCGCGGATATTGGCATTCCCTCGCCTTGTGGTGTTCGGAAATCCACTCCGGCATGGAAATGCCCGACGCGAAACTCGCCGAAAGTGCTTGTGAGCTGGGGTTTGCAAGCTAACGGCCAAATTAGTGAATCCTGCGCGATAATCGCGGATGCAAAAAGGAGAAGGGTCAAAAAAATGCGCGCGAAAGTCCTCAATTTCTGAAGCTGAGGGTTACCTGATGGCTTATTCCGAGGTTTTGCGAGAAGTTTGTCAGGGCGTAATCGAGGTTGAGACCGGCGTATTTGACGCCGATTCCGGCTGAGATGTTGCGTGTGTCGTGGCCGGGGGTGTATCCCGCGCGGAGGGTGATCATATCGTGCAAATATCCCTCGATGCCAATCGCTGTGTAGCCTGAGAGAAGATCGGGTTTAACATAATCGACCGCGACGAGGCCGTAATCGAGGATTTTGCCGGCGAGACCCATGCGGTAGGTTGTCGGGTAATTTTCGCGGTATTGATCGAAATAGACCTGTTTGCCGCCGAAATTATTCACCGCGACACCGCCTTTGATAAACTCGTATTCCCCGGCGAGGCCGATGTCGAAAACCCAACCTTCGCGGTCGAACTGGTCGATTCTTTCGTGAATCCATTTGGCTGAACCGCCGAATGAGACGAAATCGGTGAATGATTTCGCTATTGTGAACTGGGTGTAAAGCTGATGGGTATCGAAGAGGTAATCCGGCTGTGATGTCGGGCCGGTGCGGGCTTCAATTTCGTTGGAATTGACGAGGAAGAACCTCATCGCGCCTGCCCATGAGCCGAATCGTTTCGTGGCGAAAAGGCCTGAGTTATTTGTTTTGCTACGAACATAGCTATATGTCGCTCCTGCTGAAACATCGCGATTCTCGAAAAGCGCGGCAGGATTTGCCCATCCCGATGCGATTCCGCCATCGGCGGTGGCTGTGGTAGCCATGGCTTCGGTTCGGGCATCGCCTGACAGCCAAAGAAAAGCCCCCGGAGGAAGCGCGGAATTGCCGTAGATGGTCTGCCCGAAAGAAAGACCGGCGAGAAGCAAGACAAATATTATCACAACTCTTTTCATATCCCTGCTTATTAGCTATTTCCGTGCCAAGCGGCGGCGTTTCGCTATCGGCACATTGCCGTTGGCACGCCGCGAGCTACGTTCCATTTTGATTATCTTCACATCATTTGGAACGCTCGCGTCGCGCCAACGGCCTATTATGTAGGAAATTACTATTTTTTATAGATCCTTTTCCCAGCTTCCGGTAACGCCGCCGCCGACTGTCCACGAGCCGGATTTGCTTGGGTTGGCGATGTCTTCGATACGATATCTAAGGCTGACATCTACGCCGAAATATCCTTCGGGCTTCCATATAAGGCCGCCGAGAAGATCAGCGCCGATATTGATTTCGGGGTCTTGTGTTTCGACCTGACGGTAATTTGCGCCGATACCGGCTCCGAGATATGGGTCGAAGGTGCTTTTGCCCATCGGATGAAGCTCGCCATCGACAGAAAGCGGGACGAAGGTAACATCGTTACCGGCAATTTTGTATTTTGTCCAGGAGGCGTTGCCGACTGCGGCGAAGAAAGCGCTCATACGGTAACGCGCCTGCACTGTGAACATTGGGGCGATAAGATCGTCGCCGGGGGGGTTGTAAAGCTCCATTTTAGCGTTGACCGAGATATGCCCCTTTTTCTTGGCCATCGCCGGAGCGGCGACCAGCGCGAAAATGCACAGAATTAGGATGAGATTTTTCATTTTACCTCCATTGTTTGTTTGAGGAAAGCTAATGTTCGCTGGTGGTTTTGTCAAGAGATAAGGGTGCGTGGGGTATCAATATCGAATTTTCGTTTGCGTCAAATGCCGCGGCAATATTTTTATTAAACAATGCGATTTCTTTTTTCGGTGGAGCGACTCCTCGAACTCATTGATTAGCAATGACTTCAATTCTTTGCCTACTTTTGTAATCGTGTTGGACAAATTAGCAATCCATTTTGCTCGATTTGAGAACCCTGAGACCGAAATCGAGACATATGGAGAATATTTTGCGATATTTGGGTCGTGCATCATCTGTCTTTTCCGTCAAAAGGGATTTTAACGCAAAATTCGCTCGATGGTTTAGCCACAGTTCGCTAAATTTTCGTTTATTACGTTTTTCTATTCATTTATTTCGTTTTTCTTTGCAGTGATTACGATTCTTTTCTCTTTCATCTCAATTTTTTATTTGTTAATTTTATTTTTCTTTTTGTTTATTATTTCTTTCAATTGTTTCATATTAATTCTATTTTCATTATTTTTATATTTCTATCTTTTAATAATTTTTATTTTTTTAATCTTTTTGATTTTCTATCTATTCATATTACTTTTTTATTTGTTTTAATTTTAATATCATTTAATAAAATTTCCTAATCATTTAATTCATATTTATTATCATTTACTAAATTATTATAATTAAGCAATAATATTTGTTTATTAATAAATTCAAATCTATTATTGTTAGATATAATATTTATATGAATCAATTATAATCTGATTTGATTCATTTCATTTCAAATATTAATAAATCTATATTTAATATAATACAATAAAAAATCGATATGATGCCGCCGATGATGACCTTTCAGGCGATTTCGCATTCCAAAGGACAAACTTTCAGCATCACGATCGGGCAAACAACGTCATATCCGAGTCGAAAGGGGGGTTCAGAACAAAGGGGGGGAATTTAGCCCTATGGCGTCGTGGGACAGCCGTCGAGGGAGAAGAGGCTGTCGAGAATAACTATCACGCTGTCGCCGTCCGACCAATTCCGCCATAGCGCGACCATGGTGTCCGAGGAAAAATCGAAAAGAATAAAGGGCGATGGTGTCGCAAAACGGCTCGTGTCAGCTATTGTGGAGGGATGGTGCTCGATGACCGTGAAATAGGCGCGCGTGGTGTCGATTCCGAAACCGGAAGTGTCGGAAACCGCGAAAACAACCGACGCGCTCGAACACGCGACGAAACTGAAACATGGTAACGGGCAAATCACGCTTATATCCATCGGCCTGCAGGGTGTAACATAGTAGAACCAGCACGAATCGAGGACATTGGGCGGGCAGTAATTGGCCGAATCGGCGGCGGTAACGCATAGTTCGAGTGTATCTCCGCGATTATAGAGCGAGGTGTCCGGCGCCCATTGGACGAACCAACTGCCGCCGGATGGTGTCAGGGAGATGGTTTGCTCGACACCATCCACGGTGAAAACAATCGAGGCGGTGTCGAGACCGGCCATGGAATCGGCGAGATAGAAGTCGAAAAACTCCGGCACGAAAGGCGCCATTGAATCCGGCGCGGGGTCGATGCCCCATATCGCCGGCGGCTGAAGATCGACATAGAATGTGATGCAAACCGGGTCTTCAAGCCAGCCGGTGCAGGTGTCCGCGACATTTTCGAGGCAGGCGTGAACGGTGTCGCCATGCTCGAAGGTGTCCGGAGCGATGGGGATGAAGGTTAGAATCGAATCGCCGTCCCAGGAGAGTTCCGGGTCGAGAATTGTAAAATGATCGCCATCGACCGAAAAATCGATTGTCATCGGAGCGATTTGGCCGCAACACGCACCGGCACAGATGACATAAAGCTCGAACAACATACCCGCATAGCCGCCGGAGTTGTATCCCATGATGGTCAATGTATCCACTCCGCCGTGGAAATACTCGGTTAGGTCAAATTCGTGAAGCATACGCCAGCCGGTGGAGCCGCTTCCGGGGTTGCCGTGGGTCGTGTCGATATAGGTGCCGTTGGCGTAAATTGTGCCCTGATTATCGACCTGAATGCGAATGAAGGCCGTGTCGATCGATGAACAACCGCTTTCGACCAAAACACGGAACCAGTTGCCATGACTCCCCAATGCAGGATATTCGCTCCAGACCCAGTTACAGCTGTCCGTGTCGAGATGCACCCAATAAGTGCCCCATGGGGTTGGGTCGAGGGCGATGGCCGGCACCCATGTGCCCGAAGTCGAGTCGTAATACTCGACGGTCGTATCGGTAGAGGTTATCTTGATCGTATCGCCGAACTCGCAACAGCCGATGAAGAAATCGATACGCTGATCCGGACAGGATGTGAAACTCCCCTCCGCCGGGAAAAGCGCTTCCGCACAGATTTTGGTCGTATCGACATCCTCAGGTTCGAGGCAAAGCCGGTCGAACATTAGGGAGACCACGGGGCTGTCGGGATGCGCCCATGTGTAAACATAGTCGATACAGGGATATTGCGGGCGGTTGAAGGCAGGCCATTTGCTTCCGCGGGCGTTCGGGAAACGTGCTTTTGCGTTATTGACCAAAAGAGTGTCGAGATAAAAAGTCGCGCCTAAGTTCGAGAAAATTCTGCAAAAAATCGAATCGTCATCGTGATAGAAGATATACACATAGCCATGGTCGTCCACGACGACATCGCCGGAATATGAAACTCGCGGATCTGCCGCGGTGTTCCCGAAAATCGTCCGAAGACCGCTCCATGACGAGGTGGAATTCCAATAGGTTCGATATCGGATGCTGTCGGCGTTGGTCATAAAACCGGCCATCCATTGCCAAATCGCGTGAAGATTCTCCAGCGAATCGATGAAAAGAGATGTGTATTCGACGGCGGCGGCAATGTCGTCGAAATCCAGCGAATCGTGGTTTTGACCGTTGAAACCTATCCACGCGGCGCCGTCCTTCATTCGATGGGCGATATGATAGTTGCTCGAATAGTTGTTGCGATAGACAACATGAGGGCGACCCGACTGATCGATGTCGATGGAGGGCCATCTCGAAGGGGTTCTTGGGCCGACATCCTCGTGCGGCCCCCAGGAAGCTGTCGCTCTGTTGAACATCGAATATCGCACAAGCCAGCTCGAGGGGCATCCACTCCATGCGGCGTGGAGGTTGTTATTCGGCCCGACCGCCAGCGATGGGCAAAAGGCACCCGGATAAGCAGAATATGTGCAAATGGTTGTAATCGATGGGTTGGGATAGCGTGTATAAAGCAGATTGGCGTCGGAGCCGGTTGTATTGCCACGCCAAATGATATGGAGGGTATCGAAGGCATCGATGGCCATAGTGGGCATTCGGTGATGATTGCTCAAACTCGAGGTCAAATTAGCCCATGCAGAATTCCAGGTCGCGCCGTTGTCGGTGCTTCGGGCAATATATATTTCGCTATCTGTGCCGATAATTGCTTCATAGGCGACATAAAGGTTGCCCGCCGAATCGCGCACAATCATGCGTTGATTGTTGAGACCGGAGGCTGTGCCTGCGACATCGCGCGCAATGCGAACCGGCGCAGAGAGAAGGCAGGTTGTAGAAATCAGAAGAAGTGTTATCGCTAACTTTTTCATATCACCTCAATAGCAACAGTGTTCCATTGCAGATCACCCTGCCGCCGGAGGTCAGAACATAAAGGTAGATTCCGGAATCAGCCTGAGTGCCGTCTTTGCGCCGGCCATCCCAAAGTCTTCCGGGGGCGGACACAATGTCTTCCTGTGTCGGGATGCTCGATCTCCAGACCTCTCTGTTGCGCGTGTCGAATACAACCAGCTCCGCCGGCTCGCTGAACATGTTGGGATAGAAAAACATCGCGACATCGTTGATATTATCGGCGTTGGGCGTAAAAGGATTCGGCACGACCTCACAACCGACCTCCGGCTCGATTAGGAAGCTCCAGCAGAATTCGGCGACATTCGGCGCGCATCTATTTGGGGAGTCGCCGATTGTCAGGCAGACATGCACGGTTTCGCCGTTTACGAAAATCAGGCCGACATCCTCAGGGCGGAAATAAAGCTCGCCGCAGGGGGCATCGGGTGTCCATTGCATGTTTTCAAGAGGAAATTCCGCGCCGTCGATGTTCAGTAATGCGGTCGAGGGATCGACGCCGGACAGCCGGTCGCAGATCCAAATAACAATATCTTGACGGACATCGCGGGTCATTTCTACCGCGGGGGCGGTCATCTCCGCGGTGGGTGGCTCGTAATCGACAATGAAAGCCCACTGTAGCGGTGCGGAGATGTCGTTGCCGAAAATATCCTCGGCGTGATTCAAGGACACTCGTATCGTGTCGGTATTCGGCCAGCCATCGACTGCAAAATAGGTCAGAACCGGCTCTTCCCAGCTTATCTCGGGGGAATCGACAGTGAAAATCTCGCCGTTTATCTCGAGTTCGATGGTCGCGGGGGCGATGCCGTGGGGGTCGAGTATTTCTACCATGATGGATTCCGGCGCGCAGGCGCTGTAAATCCATGGTTCCGGCTCGATAATCGAGGGTATAGGAGCCTCCGGGTCGCGCATGAACCAAGCCCAACGAAGTGTATCTGCATTCGGATCGCACAAATCGGGTGAATCCCACGCGCTTATACTAATGATTATTGAATCTCCCGGCGACCAGACAATTCCGACATCGGTAGCGGCGAAGGAGAAAACCGAATCGGCGTAAATCGCACCGAATTCGCCATCGCCGAAAATCAACCCGCCGACATCGGCACGAATCGAAGCTATGTCCAACCCGGATATGCTGTCCCAAAGGCCGAAGAAAAAGTTGTCCGGCAGTGAGGTCAAATCGCCAAATGACGGCGAGATAAGCTGAATCACCGGCGGCGCAAGGTCGATGAAGAACAATACCGACGCGTTGGTTACAACCGTGTCAAGCTCGCCTACGCATGTGTCCGCGGCAAAAAGGAGCTTCGCGAAAACTGTGTCGCCGTTTTGGAAAGTATCCGGCGGCATGGGGGTGAAAATCAGCGTCGAATCGCCGTCCCAATCAAGCTCCGGATCGCCATAAGAATAGTGTCTGCCGTTCACGACGTAATCTATCGACCACGGATCTATTTCACCACAACATCCGCCGGGATTTTCTATCGAGATATGAAAGGCCAGACCCGCCCAGCCGCTGACATTTGTCGCCAAGATTGTGAAAGTGTCTGTCCCGCCATGGAGAAATTCGGTCAGGTCGAACTCGAACATCGTCCGCCATCCCCATGGGCCGGTGCCGGAATAGCCGTTGGTCGTATCGACAAATTCGTCGTTGCAATAGACCCACGCCTGATTGTCGCAACGGATTTTTATCGTAGCACGCGAGAACTCGGTGCAGTCATGCTCGATAAAGGCGCGAAACCAATATCCACGCCCCGCGGACATCATACTTCCCCAAACCCAGTCCGCACCGGGAACCTCGTATGGCTCCCACACCGAGGGATCACGCGCGGAAACCGGCCGCCACGTCGCGCTGGCGGAATCGTAATACTCGACAGTCGCGGGAGAGCTGAACAGCGAAACCGAACAAGGCTCCGGGCAAGCAATATAGGTGATTATAGATTGATCGGAGCAGGATAAAATCACACCGGAGGGCGGAAAAACTGTCTCCGCGACCACAAAGGTTGTTTCTTTTTGGCCGCAGGTATTGTCGTAAATTAGATATTTTATCGTGCTATCAGGGTGGCTCCAAGTATAAACATAGTCGATACATGAGCCTGTGCGGTTGAACGGCGGCCATAGCGAGCCGCGCGCGGTTGGATAACGCGCAGTGTAATTACCATGGCTGACAACACTGTCACCGACGAAGCTCAAACCGCCGTCGTAGGAAATCGCAACATAACAAGAATCGTTGTCATGGTAGAAAACATATATCACACCAGAAGAATCGACTACGACATCGCCGTTGTAGGCCGTGTAGCTGTCCGAGCTATCGTTGCCCCATATCGCTGTCTCCGCTCCCCAAGTGTAGGCAGAATGATTGAATTTCCGAAAACGCACCGTGTCGGGGTGGCTTCCGAAATAATCGTTCCATTGCCATGTGGCGTAAAGATTATCGTCCGGATCGATATAGATACTCGTGAATTCCAGCGAGGATCTTCCAGAAACGAGGAAGACATCGAGGGTATCTCGGTTTTCGCCGTTGAAACCGCGCCATGTCCCGCCTATCTTCATTCGATGCGAGCAACGGTAATGACTTGGGCTTCCGAAAGTGTTTCGGTAAACCACATGCGGGTTGCCGTCAGTGTCCGCTTCAACAGAGGGCCAGCGCGAGGGGGTCATCACACCGACATTCTCCGTCGGTCCCCAACTGCCGGTGGCGACATCGAACCGCATATATCGAACCTGCCATCCGGAAGGGCAACCTGTCCATACAACATGCAAATCGTCATCCGGACCGACCGCCATACTCGGGCAATATGCCCCCGGATAACCGGATGAAGCGCAAAGTGTGGTGATTGTGAAAGCCGGCCATTTGGCATAAAGCAGATTGGCATCGGAACCTGTAACACTGTTCCCGCGCCAAACTAAATGAAGAGTGTCCTGCGAATCGATTACGAGCGATGGCTGGTAGTGATTCGTCGTGTCGAATGTTATTTGGCGCCAATCTGGAACCCACGAAGTGCCGTTGTCGTTGCTCATCGCGATGTAAATCTGGTAGCTTCCGCCGTCGAAACCGGAATATGCGCAATAAAGAATCCCCCCCGAATTTCGGACAATCGTGCGTTGATTGTTAAGGCCGGAAGCCGAACCATGAACATCCCGTGCGACAACAACAGGCTCGGCAAGAGCGGTTATTGCGAAAATTATGAAAGTTATCGCGATTATTTTACGAAGCATATCTCACCGTATTTTCATCACAATTAAAATATCGTTTTTTCGAGTCGAGTCAAGGATACAGAAGCGGTTTTCAAAATATTCTATAATCGCCTAACGTTCAAACCCGCTCTAACGGAGAATCAGAAGACTGTTTTCGATGCCATCTTCCGAATCGATGTTCGGGTTCGAGGGGTCCATCACCCAGCTAATTCTGTCCACGACATATTTATATTGGTATCTTCCCGGTGGAAGATCGATCTTAAACTCCCAAATTCCGTCGCCGTTTTCGTCGGACATCACCCCGATCGATGGATCGAGAATTCCGCCGGTGTCTTTGGTTCCGCACCAATTGTTGAAATTTCCGCAAACCTGCACATGTTTGGCGGCGGGGTATTCATACATGAAAAGCACACCTCCGTCAACTCTATGAGGTGCCGGAAGCCTGTTTTTGATTGCATCTCCAACCGCACAGGCGCAGAAAAAAAGAATTGCGATAACTGCGAATGTCTCGATAGCCCTTTTCATAAACGCCCCTTAGAAATCGATTTCGCCGCGGAACCCAATCTGACGGACTTTATCAAGCTCTTCCCACGCCTCGGCGAAGGTCGCGCCGTTTTCGCGCATATATGTATCGACAAATTCGCGGCGTCCCGCGACCCAGCCGTTTGCCATCGAGGGATGGAAGCCCCAGTAAACCTGCATTCGGACATTTTGCACAGGGCTATATTGAATATATGCGAACAAAGGTTTGGACACGCCGTCCCACAATATCGAATCTTCGGCGGAAATAGCTTCGATGGCGTGAAATACTGCATCCACACCGACATACCAATTCTCGGTAAGATTTATTGACAATGCATACTTCGATAAGAACTCGAATTGAGTAGCTCCGTCAGCATATTCCGCGTTTGCCCAATCGCCGCAAATATCGTAAAGAACGAAATCCCAAAGGATAGAACCCTTTGCCGAGAAGCCGAGTTTTCGAACATCCCGACGAGTATCAGTAAACGAATCCGCAGATTTCTCGATTCCTCCGCGTAATGTAACCGGAAAATATCGCTGAAGGCCGATTTCGAGGTCGTAGCTCTCCCACCATGTTGTCGAGACCTCCGGGACAAGCTCGAAATATGTCATATCGACCCTTCCGCTTCCGGAAATCGATGGTGCCGGCTCTAAGTAAACGCCGCTGTCCTTCGGAGCGGAATAGACCAAGGACGAGTATTTGCCGCCGATTATGGCCAAATCGAAAAGATCGATTCCAAATCCAACATCGCCGAGATTTCCCTTTCTAGCGCCGAGTTCGAGGTCGATAGGACCGTTGTTGTCGCGAGCATCGTTTTCACGATTTCCTGCGACAACTCCACCGACATAGTCATATAGCAGATACTCTGTCCAAAGGCTCGTGGGGCCTATTTTAAGCCGCAAATCCGCGCCATAAAGCCATTCTGTTTTGCCAAGTGCGAACCAATCGCTTGTAGAGCCGGTGGAATCAACCCACTCGGAAAGTTCCGGCAAACTCATGGATGCGTAAGAATACCACCAATTCCCCGAATCCATTCGTAACGATGCGCCGATCTCCGTAGGTCCTATCCCGCGTGAAATCCGCGCCGCGAGAATATCTGTCGAATATCCTGTGTAAGCGTTCGGGTTTGGAGATGGCGAGATTACATCTTCTGCGAAAAGCCCGAAAGTCGGCCTTCCGAGACCGTCGAGAAGCGCGCCGTCGGGCAATTGGGCCGCTCTGCTGTGATACCTATCGGCGTAGATACCGGTCAACTTCGCACCGAAAAGCTCGCCTTCGGCTTTAATTCCGCCAGTGCCCATTCCAAAAGGAATCTCGACATCGGGGCTCCCCGCCATCGCCGAGTTCCCAACCATATCCAACGGGTCGCCAAGCCCGCCCACAGGCCGGTTATAGTATATTTGTGCACGGAAATTATCGTTGACAAGCTCTACTGCGGCACTATCCATTGCAAGAGATGTCTCGTAAATCCTTTCAGCCTCTTTTGTATCAAAACTCAAAGCCCCCACCGCGCGCACATTATCGCTTATTTTAACCCGCAAGAAGGCTTCCATTCGATGCCTCGGCACATTGAGGCGAAAACGTCCGTCGCCGTCGCGATTCCACCTACTTTCGGCGATACCGGTGTATTTCCCGCCGATATAGACCCTGCTATTTGCGAAAGTGTTCGACACACGGTCGGCAATTTTGGCCTTCTCTGACCTCACAATTTCGCCGGATTTCGAAATCTCCACTACCGAATTCACTCCGCCGTAGCCATCAGGCTGTGTATTGGGATTTTCAGGGTCTGGTTGCCAGTTGCCATCGACAATATATTTATAACCATATTTTCCCGGCTTTAAGACAATTTTTTTCGACCAATTGCCTTCGCCGGTAGAGACCATTTCCGCGGCGTTTGGAGACCACGAATTAAAATCACCGGCGATAAAAACCTGCCTCGCTCCGGGGTTGTAATACTCGAAAGCATATTCCGTCCCTTCTGCAGAACGATTCGCATCGGGTTGAGTCTGCATTCGTGTTTGCGGTTCGTGTGAATCTATCACCTCCACAAATTCATTACCTCTGAAGCCGTCGTCAATCAAATCGTAATCCGATATCGGAACATATATAATCGAATTCTCGCCGCCATAGGGGTCAGGAACGCGATTAGGGTTGTTAGGATCGATAATATATTCATAATCGACGTAATATTTATACTCGTATTTACCCGGCGATATGTCAATCGTTGTTTTCCATAACCCATTTCCATCGTTCATCAATGGATTTTTTTCGGTTGACCAGTCGTTGAAATCGCCTGCAATGAATACTTTGCGCGCATTTGGGTTTTGATACTCGAAAAGAATCGCGCTCGAATCGGAAAGTTTTTTTGGATCAATTCGATCGCCTCGCGGGTCGTCGGGAAGAGGCACTTCTCCGCTCGGGTGGACCGTTACAACGGAATTCACTCCGCCATAGGGATCGGGATTTGTGTTTGGATTATCAGGGTCTTCGATATATCTCCCATCGACCAAAAACTTGTATTCATAACGTTTCGGGGCGAGTTCGAGTTCGACACGCCAAAGACCGCCAGCCAATTTCATCGGCGTAGCGGATTCCGACCAGCCGTTGAAATCACCTGTAAGATGCACGGATTGTGCTTCCGGTGCATCCAAAGTGAAAACCGCACCCATCTCCGACATCTCGACCGCCGCTAAAGCTGTCAGCGACATAATTACCACAACTCCGGCGGATAAAATCGCCAAAACATGTCTGTCAAGTTTATTTCGCATCTTTCACCCCGCGCGGATAGGGGATTTTATCGTGTTTGTAGCTCTCCGCCGCTATAAGGCGCGGAAGACATGTGCTGGAAAATGACATCCCGAAAACATAAGGGAACCAATACCATCCATTCCAACGAACCATTAGATAAAGGGAATCCCGAATGTCGGACTCGGATAAATATCTATACCAATAAAAATTATATGATAGCAGAAAATAAATCACTGGAACCAGTAATGACATAATCAGAAAATAGAAGGATCTTCTGCGCGCGCCTTCTTTCTTGAAATATGCAAGCCGGAACCCCACAAGCGGCCCGTGGAGTATCTCCTCCCATGATTCCCCGATTGCGGCAAGTTCCCATTTCGCGGCGGGTATTCCTGTCAATATTCCAATAAGGAGTGAGCCAATCATCCAAGCCCAGCGTGCACCTAGCACACTCCCAAAATAAAAGACAATTCCAATGAGCACAAGATATACGGGAACCATTGTCCACATTTTGAAATCCAACGGAAGCTGTATTTTTTCTTTCATCAGAAATACACCTTTACGAAAAGTTTTATTTGCTTGTTAACCCCATGACTGGCGGCCTCATTGACAAAATCATCGTCATTTGTGAGGTCATTATCAGAATCTCCCGGATTACCAAATTCGAGAAAAATCTCCGCTGGCTGGAATCTCTCATAGCGAAGTTGCACAAAAGCTGTTTGGCGTGATTCGTAGTCTTCGGCGGCATTGACAGCGCGCGCATAAAGTTTCAAATCTTTCGATAGGTTGACATTTATCTCCGCACCTGTCGCAATGACCTGATAGGGTGTGCCAATATCTTTGGCGCGAACCTGCGCACGCACTTTCGCAAGGCTGTTTTCAAGGCTCATCTCGCCAAAAAACGTCGGATAATCGCGATTCGAGTTATAGGTCGGATCCCATCCATTGTATTGTTTGAAGTAAACTCTCGATTTAATATTGTTGACCCATTCAATATATATTTCACCATATATTTCACGATAATCCCGGTTTGGGTTCGACTCGGACACTATCTGAAGCCTATTTTGAGGAGCGCTCGTGTGCGAATAACTCGCAGAAAGATTGACAGCCTTCATCGGAAAGAAATAGACCCCGCGAAGATAATAGCCGCTCTCATTGAACTTTTGCTCGTAATCGAATTGGTTCGAGAGATAGCTACGAAAATCAGCGCCATAATCGTGATAACGCGCCTGAAGCTCGAAATCCTTGAGCTTGAGCTGACGCATCTCCACCGCCCAAATCAAGTCGTCGGCACTCTGAGGCTCAAAAGGCGTCCTGCTCGTAGCGGCCTGCGCTGTGATGTCGATATTCCCGAAATGCCTCAATTGAGGGATTGTCCGCCCGACAGAAACTCCAACATCACCGCCGACGACCGCATTATAATCGGAGGTTGAAGCACCCCAATCTTTTCGCGCGGCAGTTGCCCCAAAACGAACTCTGTCCTTCCAAAAGGGTGCATTTATCCGCCCTACGAGAGCATCCTCTCTTCCCGAGGAGCCCGACCAATCATTGTAATAAGCCAGCCCGCTCACCGGTCCGAAACCCCAGAAATCCATACGAAGCGCTTGCGAATCCCCCGCAAGCCGATCCGCGGTAACTACCTCGAAAAGCCCCTGCGAAAACCAAAACCGGTTCTCCTTCGTGAAGGCTAAAACCTCGAAATGCTGTGGCCATCGGTATTTGAGGTGCCCTTCGAGAAGAGTGTATTCCCGAAGACGCCTTTCGGGATCGTTATCCTGCATTCGCGAAAGCTCGGCATAGAATTTCGCAAAAGCCTCGGTGTCCTGCCAAGGTGAGGCGTGAAGGCGCAATTCGAATCGATGATTCGGCTCGAACAATTGCCATGTGCCGTCCTCTGCGAGGCGGGTCTGGATTTCGTAATATCCCCCAAGCCCCACTGCAAAAACTCCTGCGGCGAAGAGAAATAATGTCGCAATGAATTTTTTCATCGAATAAGTCGCGATTTCTCCCTATTAATAATTGACTTTACTTAAAAAGTGAAGTGCTTTATTAATTCTCCCATGTCAGTTATTTCGCTCATTGCCTCGATTCCAATTTGAAGATGAAGCTCGGCGTATTTCTCGGTTACCGTGCGGTCGGAAACCTCTGTTTTTACACCCTCCGGAGTCATAGGGGTATCCGAGACAAGCAACAGCGCGCCATGCGAAATATGGTTCGCGTGTCCGACAATAAAAATCGTCGCGGTCTCCATATCGATTCCGATTACCGAAATCTTCCGCAGATACTCCTTGAAATCCGAGTCCCACTCCCAAAGCCGTCGGTTCGTTGTGTAAACAACGCCGGTGCGATATTCGTGGCCGTGTTCTAGTATCTTCTCCGACACGAATTTATGAAGTTTAAACGACGGCAAAGCAGGCACTTCGGGGGGAAAATAATCGTTCGAAGTCCCTTCACCGCGGATTGCGGCTATCGGAAGTATGAAATGACCGATTTCCGCCGCATGTTTGATACCGCCGCATTTACCGAGAAAGAGCACCGCCTGCGGTTTTCGGGCGCAAAGCAGATCCATTATGGTTGCGGCGTTGGGCGAGCCCATGCCGAAATTTATCAACGATAACCCCTCGGAGTTCGTCGCGGATTGCATCGGTCCGCCGATACCATGAATTGGAACATCGAACCTATTCGCGAAGCTTTCGAGATAATGCCGAAAGTTAGTCAAGAGTATTCTATCGCCCATTTCGTCGATGCTAACGCCAACATAGCGCGCAAACCAGTTCTTTGCTATTTCGTATTTTGTCTCCATCGATAAACTCGCTAATCCCTTCGCCTTTCGTAGGTTACACGAAAATCTTTCGTAACGTCGCGGACGAGTTTGTCGGCGAGTTTGCCGTAAGCCTTTTCGGGGTTTTCGGCATCGAAATGGAATGTCCCCCCGAAAAATCCTGCATCGGAAATCTCGCGTTCAGCGCGTGAAGAACCGCTCCAGACCGTAACTCCGGAGGCGGAATCGCGCATTTTAAGAGTCAGCATCGCCGAAACGGACGAGGTTACGCTCATGCTCTTTAGCCCGCCGCTGAAATCCACAGATGTTGCAGGAGAGGTAAAATCGATGATTCCGCTGAGAATAGTCTTGATATTATAGTTATCTCCGATAGCACGAATCGCATCCGGTGTCATCGTTTGAAAACCGAGTTGATACAGCAAATCTTCCTCTCTGCCAAGCTCCACAACCATTATCCCCGGCTGATCCTCGAGAATCGACTGAAGCAAACGCTCGGTAAGATAGGGCGTCAAATTCCCCTCCGAATTGGAGTTAAGTTCCAACAAACCGATTTTCTCATATTTGGAGAGATCGATTTTTGGGGGGATCATAACTTTCGGTGCACATCCAACCATAATCATTGCGAAAAGAATTAGCATTGATAAGAAAGTTTTTTTCATCGCCATACTCCGTATTTAGTAGTTTAAACTCAATGTTATTCTGTAGATATTGCCCAGCCATCTATGATTAAGCAATCCGAAATCGAAAGCCCATCTATCGGCTTTCAAACCAGCCCCCATAGAGAGTCTTTCGCCATTAGCGCCCGCACGAAGAGCCACAGTCTCGAAAAAGGTTATCTCCATTCCGATTCGCGGTGTCCACCTATGCAGATTCCCCTCGTGAGAGAGAATATCCATCGCGAGAATCAGGTCCGGTGCCGCCTCCCATGAGCTTCCGAGCGCAATCTGCCCTCCGAGTTTCTCCCCTTCGATGCTCGAATCGAGAAGCTTCACCTCAGGAGCACCAAGACTGCGCGTGGAAAGGCCAAAGCGCCATTTTTCACCTGGTGTATAAAGAACCCCGAAATCTGCACATGGCGTATATACGGCGCCTTTATAAGCCGGATCGTCCCAAAGCTCCGCACCGGGAGCGGAAGTAGCCAACAATTTTGCGGTTATGCCAACATGGATATCGTCGTGGAAGGTTTTCGACACATTAAGCGCGGCGGTGTGTTCACCGTAAACATCGCCAACACTGCGCTCATGCCAATATACCGCGAAATTTGCATAGCGCACGGGCATCGCAAATGCGGCGGAATATTCACGAAACCCCTCCAGCTCCCAGCGTGCTGAATATGTCCCGGCAAGCGACATTCTGCCAATTCCAGCTGAAATAGCAGGGTTGAAGGGGACATCCGACACGCCATTTCCGGCCGCTACGACTGTCCCCCCCATCCCAAGCATCCGCGCGGGAGCGGTCTGTTCCTCGTGCAACGCAAAAGCGCTGAAAACGAGAATCGCAAATATGAAGACTACATTCCGCAAATCGGCTATTGTTCCTTGTAGAGACTAAAAAGCAACAACCTGACCTTCGGTTGCGCGTCGTCAGTGGCTTTAGCAAGGATCGACACCGTCTCGTCGCGAAGGGAGACAATATTGCTATAGGGCGATATTCCCCTCTGTGCGAGAATCTCCGCCTTGTCAAACCCCGAAATAGCGCGGTTTTGTGCGATGCCGTAGTTTTTATTCATCGCGCCCTCATATGCTCCGATAAAAGCATTCAGGGTAACCCTTTCGAGTTCGGTTCTCTCGGCGAGAGACTTTGCTTCGTCAAGCATGGTCTTGAGGGCGGTAACCTCGGCATTAAGTTCGGCGCGTTTCATCGACAAAGGCACGAAACCGACGAGAAAGCCGATAACAAGCGAGATAACGACAGCTATTGCCATTTTCATGATTAATCCTTATTAGAGCTTTTTCTGAAGATCGCTTCTGCCTCTTTCCGTAATGCGGAAAGTCGTTTTCCCGGGCTGATCGATTTTGCCGAGTTTCGCGAGCAGATTCGTGTAAATCAGGAATCTTTTACGCGTTTTAGGGTTCAGCACACCGATTGCCTCCATAACATCGAAATATTCCCTCGCGTCGAAAGTCCTATCGACGAAAGAAGCGAAAGCCAGAATAGTGTATGGCTCGTTGAGCTTTTCCGGGAATGTCGAGATGAATTTCGCGAAAGCGGTCACATCGATATCGCCCTTAGCCTGAGTAACTGCAGGCATAGGCTCCGGTTCCGGCATAGGTTCGGGTTTGATTTCAGCAACAGGTTCCGGCTTAGGTTCCGGCTTCGGTTCCGGCTTCGGCTCGGGTTTCGGTTCCGGCTTAATCTCCGGTTTAGGTTCGACCTTGACCTCGACTTTGGGTTCCGGTTTTATTTCCGGTTTCGGTTCCTCTTTTACCGGTTCAGGTTTAACCTCGACTTTTGGCTCGGGTTTCGGTTCGATTTTAGGCTCGGGTTTGTATGCAAGCTCTTCTTTGGACTTTAGCTCTTCCCTGAAGCCTTTGAACTTTTTCGATTCCACAAGCATCTTCGCTTTGTCCTCCACAATGTTCTTGTTCATTGTGCCTTCACGGATTTTGAGCCTTGGCTTGGGCTTTTCATCGACCTTTTCTTTGATTTCGACCGGCTTTTCTTCGGTCTTCGGTTCGGCTTCGACAGCCGGTTGCGGTTTCGGCTCCGGCTTGGGTTTTGCCTTTGTATCCGCCTCGGCGATCTCAACTTTTGCCGCGGCGCCTTCGAGTCTCATCGCGCTGAAAAGCTGTTCGAGCTTCTCCGCAATGCTACCCTTCTCGATCTCGATTACTAACTCGAGATCTCCGACTTTGATTTCCGCTCTTGACATCTTACCTCCATTGAAATGTTATTATTTTATAATCACTATTGGTTTGTTAATCCTTGTTCTTAGCTGAACTCCCTCTTCACCGATATATGTATATTCGAATCGGACAGCGTAAATACCGGCTTTCGCGACTGTTCCATTGTGTGTTATACCATCCCACCATGTCGTGGGGCTTTTACCGGATCGGAAACTTGTGTTGCGATGCAATTCGCGCACAAAATTACCGTTAATATCGTAAATATCCACATCCATACTGCCGTCAAAATCAGATTCCCAGCTGATTGCGACCCGGTCATAGACGCCGTCTCCGTTTGGGGAGAATGGATTGGGCGAAAAGGCGATATTCCGCAATGCGCCCTTGCCGCGAAAATCTCGCAAATCCTCGCCGACAGCCCAAAAACCGGTGCCGGGAAAAGCCTCGCCGAGTATTGTATTCGCTCTTTCATATAATACTCCGCCGTAGGGCCTCGGAGCGATATCCGCGCTGTATTCGCATAAGACCAACTGCGAAGGCTCGAACCCGGAAATTCTCCCCCCAAGCCAGTGAAGCCGCAAATTCATAGGTGTGAAAATGTCCGCACCGCCGATTTCGATGCGCCGTCTAACTTCGGAAAGCCGCGCCAAACCACCCTCACGCGCTACGACCGCCGGATAGGAAATTGCAACGCAAATCGTGCCGGAGGAAGTCAAATCTGCCCGCGCGATTCGAATCATATCGCCGGATACAAAATCGAAATCGAGAGTGTCCATACTCTGCGGAAGGCATATTCTAAGGCTGTCCACGGTTATCGGCGCGGAAACGACCCGCCCGGGATTCGCACTATGCACCGCAAAAGGATAATTCGGCACGGTCGAATCGCCGTCGTCGGGAAGAATCGCACGGTTGCCAGCGGCATCTGTCGCCGTAAAGAAAAATTTCAGCGAATCGGGGATATCTGTGTCTTCCAGCCTTCCTTCGACCGCAATGTCGCCGAACCAAGTCGTGCGGTTTTCTGTGATTCCCATCGCCACGCTGTCCCAAGCGCCAGCCGTCCGATAATGTAACCAAGCGCTTTCGACCGCAATATCGTCTTTGATTTCGGTTCGAATTAAAAGGTGCTTTGTGCCGAAAAGATGCGCCAATTCGGCTTCCCTATCGAACTCTATAGTCGGAGGTGTAACATCCAAGGCACGATGCGCCGCAAGCCTCACCGGAGTGCTAATCGTCCAGTCGAGTTGAGTTTCCTGCGGATCCGCCGGTTCTTTTACTGAGCCTGTTCCGGGGTCGATTCCCGCACTGACAGACATATCGATAATATTCGGATCGATATCCCCCTCCGCGCCGCCGCCAAACTGCCACTGGCTCGCGCTTCCGGGGTTGACCCACCGCACACCGCCAAGACCGTCGCCGTCGTGCCCCATCGCAAGGACGATGAAATCCCAGCTGTCGAACTCGTCCCAATTCGCAACGCCCAAATGGTCTCTGAAAGCCGATTTCGCAACACGAATAGAAATCGTATTCGCCGAGGTGTCCGCAGTCATCGAAACATCTATGACATTCTGAGTGTAGCCATCGAAAATGCTCTGGCCGTTGGAGGCAAACATCCCGACCCACCAACCGTCAGCGGAAATCGCCCAGTCCCAATAATCGGTCTGAACGAAATTTACATTGCGGTTTGGAAGACCTTGGCTGGAGCCTCCGCCGTGGGCGTCAATATAAATGTCTATCTTCTGTAGATTTAGGGGCGGATAAAAGGGTGCCCAGTTAACTATTCCGTAATGGGGAATATTCCGCATTGCGATTTCGAACTCGATTTCGCCGGCGTCCGCGTAATCCTTTATCCTGACGCCGGTTATGTCGAAAGCACCATCGACGAAAACCGGCTCGGTCGGGTAAGTATATGACCCCGGGCCATAATCGTCGCCGACACCATCTGTCCACTCACGCAGAATCGAGGCGGCTTCGAGGAAAATTTCGATGACCGTCGTCTCCGGCTCCGCGACTCGCACCGATTCGACGTTCGTGGCGGAGAAATCCGCTGAATAAGGATAAGCGGTAATATCCCAATATCCCGGCGCAAGGTAACCGACAGCAAATTCGCCTCCAGTGCCGCTTAGAACTGATATCGAATAGCGCGCGGAGTCGCTCTGATCGGAGAATCTCGCTACGATTGAACACTGAACGGCGGGAATAATCATCCCGCGAACCGCTCCAGTGTAAGGCTCCAAAGTAATATTCAACGTGTCGTTGGGCGGCTCGGTTACAAGAATTTCATGAAGGATTCCATCGCGATACCCCGGAGTTTTCGCTTTGAGCGATGCGAGAGTATCTCCAACCGCGAAGCCATGCAACTGCCAACTTCCGTCAGAAGTCGATGATTCGCCGAAACGCCCTGCACAATTGATTGTCGCCACCGGATAGGGCGGCGTATCGATGTCGGAAAATCGCACAAATCCTGCAATATAAGTCCCCGCGAAATCCGGCACGCCATCGCTGTCAGAATCCACGGCAACAATCTGGAAATTCTCGAGGATATCCGGTCCGGCACCGTCGCCAACTGTTGGCTGATCCGGCATAGCGTCCGCGGCGAAATAGTCGTCCCCTCCGACAAGAAGCACCGCCACAGCTATTTCTGCGCCCACCGGCATTCCGGAGGGGTAAATCTGCGCCCACGGAATTTTCACCTCGGCCTCGAAACCCGCTCCTGTGGAAGATTCGCAGAAACCGCTTATATCGATTGAATTTGTCGTGCCCGCTCGATAAACACTCATCGCGGAGCCATTCCAGCCGCCCATAAATATATCTATAGGCCTTTCCGAGGTAACATCGCGCCGCCAAGCGCCCTCCCAGTCGTCTTCTGCGCGGAAACTTGAAGTGCCGCCCTCATCGGCGTCGATATAGACAGTAACGCCATTTCCTGACACGGAAAACTCGATACCGATATATAGATGATCCGCAGACCATGTCAACCATAATTCGCAAAGCTCGTTTCCGCTCCAAGGGCTGTCATTTGGCGGATCCGAGAGGATGTTCTCGTCCGGTTTCCAGTCCGCCTCAATTGCACCATCGATAATTGGGCTGTTATAGGGTGCAATCGCGAGGAGGGCAAAAGCCGCAATCAAAGTAATTATGGCAACAGATGATTTCAAATCGTCCTATTTCACAAGAAGGATTTTTTCCGTGTGCGAAATTCCATTATTCTCAATTTTGATAAAATATAACCCGGAGTTTTCATTAACAGCATCCCAGCGGAATATATTATTGCCTTCCGTGATATTTCCCGAATAAATAATTTTGACAAGTCGCCCGTCGATTCCGAAAACCGAAAGTTCCAAATTCCCTGTTCTAAGTGCCTGCACAGCGATTTCGACCGCAGAATTGAAAGGATTCGGCGATACTTTCACCGAAAAACCCTTAGGCAAGACCACCTCGGAAACATTTTCGAGACTTCCGAAAACATCGATAGGAAGAACCTGCGGAGAGACATCGCCAAGCTCGAAAGTGTGATTCTCGAAGGGCGGCAAAGGCTCGTTATCCGTGCCGTCGGTTGTGAACTTGTATTCGATATACCGCCAGCTTCCCGCCGGAAAAGTCAATATCGCGCCGTAAATTCCATCGCCCGCGGCGACGTCGTCATGCGCGCCGTCATCGTAAAGAATAAGGGCATCGTTCCATCCAGCATCCCAGCCCCAGACAAGCGGAAAAACATTTCCCGCAACATAGGGCGTGGTTACAATTTCCGCGGACATATTAACACGGAAATGGACATCGATGTCAATATCAGTATAGTCCGCAGGGTCGCGATCCTCGAAGAATACAACCGGTAGAATTTGGGTAGGTGAAGAATCATCTACGGTGAGAATTCTGTTCGATGTGTATTCGTAAACACCGTCTTTGACGTATTTATACTCGTGACTCGGAGAACTTCCCGCCGGAAAAACTATGTCAATTGTGAATATTCCGTCCGAATCGAGGTCGGTCATCGTGTCGGCATATGTATTCCAGCCGTTGAAAGAGCCGGAAAGCGTAACAACATCGGAGACTATTTCAAGGCTCATATCGACCTGGAATGTTACCGTAACATCGATTTCAATCGCATCGACTATATTCAGAATTCCGGGATCGAGCAAGTTAAGCGCGACACCATTTTGGTCTGTGCCGGTCGAGGCGACCATATCGGTTGAATCGAGGGCTTCGCAATAATATTCGATGACACCTTCTGCTACTGGCGCGGGAATATCGCCAAAATATTCGTCGTTATTTCCGACATCCGTGTTATAATCCAACTCGACCGTTTCCCAAACCGCCGCACCGGATTCTCTCCAGTAGAGCGTTGCGGCGATTCCTTCGCCTCTTCCGGGGGAGTCTGTCGTTCCGCCTTTCCAAATTTGGAAATATACTGTTATAGGGTCTCCGGTGGGCCTTTCGCTTCCGGAATTCGGCCATATCTCGCCGCACCAGCCAACCTCGGCAAACAAAGGTGCGCATAATACGGCAATTAGGGCGATAATTGTAAACTGTTTCATCGTATTTCCCCTTTCGGAATAATGATGATACTCCCGCAGAGAGCCGATCAATCGATAACTCCGCGTATTTGTGAGGGCGGGAATAGAATAAATCTTTCGATTACGAGTGCGTTTGTGCTTTTCAGTCCATTTCGACTGATTTCCGCTTAATTAGAAAATAAGCTCTTTTTTCATCTTCGCAAGGACATTTTTCGCTTCGGTTTTTCACAATACTCTGAATATATCTCATTACACTACAAAGAGATACCAACTATTAATTATTATTTTATTGACAATTTAGCGCTATTTTAGATAAGTTATTTTTATCGAATCGGAGCCTTTTCCTGTTTTTGCAAAATATATTCCAGTCGGCATTTCCTCTTTTGGACGCCAAATTCCTCTTCCCGCCTCGATTTCGACCCTATCGACAAACCGGCCTTTGATGTCGAAAATCTCAACTGTCAAGTTATTACGAGTCGAAGTAATTATCTCAACCGCAGAATTGAAGGGATTCGGGCAGGCTCGTATTCCGAAACTTTCGGCGCGAGAAGGAGCATGTTCACTAATTCCCACGACATCGAAGAAATCGTCAGGAAGACCGTCGCCATCGGCATCGATGACCTGCACATAGAAACTGTCGAGAACCGGAAATGAGGCCGAGGCCTGGTTCGGAATGCAGTCGCCGCCGAGATTGTCGTCATCGTTCGTTCCAGCCAAACTCGCGCAAATAGCGATAGTTGACAGGGGATTTACAAAACCCTCGCCTATGCCGTAGATAGAATTCCAACTAATCGCGATTTCGCTTCCCGGACGCGCCGCGCTTAGGTCGGTATTCACGATTACGCCGTCGGTTATCTGCACCGCGGTAGTCGGGCCTGTGATACGCCAGACATCGCCATCCATCGCGCCCCAACTGCCATATTGAATATCGGCGCGGAATCCGCCGGAGAACTGCGCGTTCCTGTCCCAAGAACTTATTTCGCGAAGATCGGACTGGCCGTTCGGGCCGCCCCAATCTGTATCGAGGTAAATTAGCCACGAATTCACAACCATGCTTCTCGCGGCCTCTTTTACACCGTGAAGACCGAGGTAGAGATAGGTATCATCCCAGAACATATAAAGATCGTAAAGCTCATTCGAAGCGCCCCAGTGCGAATCATCGTCCGGGTCGTCGATGACATGCATCGCCGGAAGCCATTCCGATGTGTCTATATAGCCGTCGATTGTGATGCTCGTCGCCGGCAGGACATTCAACTGAACTCCCGAACCGACCGTTGCGGTCTGTGTTGTGTTCAGATTATCGCGCAAATCCCTAAACGCGCCCGCGGAGAGCCATAGATGCGGATTTGTCATAACCAATGCGTTAACCGCGGTCTTTTTTGCCGGCGACAGAGTAATCCGTATAATCTTGGCGTGCGAGGTGTTGATAACCGTGCATGTGCCGTCGAGAGTAACATCGGAGGCTCCATTGCCGTTGCGGTCGATGCCGATATTTGCCATCGTTACCATGTTATACTTGACAGTGTCCCCAAAAGCTATCTCCATTACGCCGGTACCGGGGTGATAGCTGGCATAGTAGGCCTTCGGCGGATAAATATCGGTAACTCCGGCGGAAAGTGTCGCCAATGTCGGCGAGGACATCCCCGCGACATCTGCCAATTCGCCCGCAAAAATACGGAACCCGAAACCGCCCGAGCCGGAAATTTCGTCGCCGCGAAGAATTGTGCTCTGGAAATCGGTGGAATGGGACGCCCCACCGGTGCCCATAATTATCGCCGCAGAAGCGCGTGTGTTCGGATTATGAAAACCGCAGTAACTTCCCGCACTCCAAAGCCTGTTCATATCAGCGTTCCAGATGATATCGACCAAATCGGGCGTGAACCCGGATTTGACATATATGTGATCGGGGCCGGTGTCGTAATAAACACGGAAAAATGGCTCACCGGATTTCACTTTTATTCGCTTATCGACATAATAATTTGTAAATCTTATTTCCGCAGAATCAGCTGTGCTATAGAGGATTTCAGAGCTGTAGAGACTATGTTGATAATCGTGTCCGCCAACGCTGACATCGGAGAGAGGCGCGATATGATTAGCATCGTTATAATCGCCCTCGGTGCCTTCCCAATAGACATTGCAGTTGCCAGCAATCGAGCCTTCCCATCCTGTCGTGCCACCGCGCCCGAAAATCCAATGCGCGCGTCCGCCAATATGTTTAAAAACCGCAAGCACTCTGCCGTTGCGAAGGATTAGCTCGTTATCGCCGTTGTGATCCCAATCGGCATAGGTCGCGCTTACCCCGGTTCCGAGATCGCCGTTAGCCCATCTCGCGGCTTCGGCATAAACGTTCGCGTTCTTGATATGAGCCGAATGCTTCATCTGCCAGCCGGAAATCGAGCCGCCCATGCCGTCATGCCAACCGGTCTCGTAAAGTTTCGACATAAGCACATACCATCCGGCCTGCGCGGTGTTGTTATCTGGGCAGGTCATAAGGTTATTTTTTGCGTCGAACCAGATATATCCAAAATTCCATTGCGGCGAGTGCTGGTCGGATGGGCTTGAATAGCTGGCCCAGTGTGTGTACCACGCGTTATTCCCGCCGCCGTAACCGTTGGTCCCGCCAATCGAAGAGTGTGTGCCGTAAGCGGGTGTAACCCCTACACCGTTGAAATTCGGGCTTACAACGGCGTCGGTGAGCTTCCATGTCGAAAGCCACGACGATTCGAGGTGACACTGCTGGATAATCCATTCATAAGCGTCGAGTGCGTTCGGCATGCTCGATGCCCATTCGCCCATCTCGGCGGCCATTTCCCAATCATCGGCGTAAACAGCTATTCGATAAGGCCCCGACGAATTGTTCGCCATTCCGACGAGATTATTGAGCGCGCCACCGCCGTCTCCAGCGTGAAGTTTGCCCGTAAAATCGTTGTCGCGTGGTATTAATCTAAGCGTGCTTCCGTTTAAATAATGGATTTGGTGATTGTCATGTCCCGCCAGATGAATGTCATCGTCGAGAATAATCGCCCAAACCCCGTTATCAGCAAAATTGTCCGCGATATAATCGCTGACACCCGCGTTGGGGTATGCCCCGCCCGGGCCGTCGAGAAAAACCCTTTCCGGAACCCATGCAACTCGCGGTGTGAACCCGTAAAAATGGTCAACCAGGGCATTTTCGATGCTAACAGCCCAGTCGTTCATCTCGTCCGCCACGAAGGGCATTATATGCTGTGCGTATGCGCTTGTGTTAACTTCTATCCAACCTCCGGAAACACCGTTTGCCACCCATGTATTGAAATCGGCGTCATACCAAGCCGCCGCAGAGATAAGTGTCCCGCTGATATGAAAATTCCCCGGTATCGAATATAACTGGTGCACTTCGAGAACCTCGTCAAAACCGCTCGCAAGGCCGCCATGGCCGTCGTCCCATCTTCCGCGGAAAACATCGGTGTAGGACAGCGATTGATTGCCGTGATGCATAAATGCGCAGTTTGTCGTGTATGTCGGAAAGAGTTCGGGGTCGAAATGTGCGATATCAGCCGCTCTGCCGTCCACAAATGTCTCGACCCGCACTACAGGGCGCGCGCCGAAGCCTTCGGCTTCAGCCGGCGGACGAACCTCCGCTTCGATTATTCCAAATTCCGGCGCGAAATAGACCTCGTCAATCTCGACAGGGGCACCGTTATAAGCCCATGCAGAGGTTCGTCCGTCGTGTCCGACGGCGAGAAATATCGTATTGTTATGCGAGAATCCGAGAACGCCGTCGGACAGCGCGCCCGAATAGGCGATTTCGATTTGGACTCCGCAATTATACGAGGAAAACTCGTTCTCGCCGGTTATGAAATTTGTCATCATCGGCAACCGAAGCCGAATACGGTTCGACTGCGCATTAAAATAGCAGGATAAAATATCTGCGCAGGGGGGGAACTCGCCATTGGAGGATTCGAGTAACTCGACTCCCATAAGCGTTTCAAGCGGCCATGCAGAAGGAATTTCAGCAATAACTATTGATACGAAAAGCGTGAATAATAAAATCAAGCTCAACTTTTTCATTTATCACCCCTTTATCATGGAATTGAATCAAGACTCTTGCGACGCGGGCTCCATTTTGGAGGACTTCGCCGATTCCATAGCCCGTGCGACCATGCTTGTCTCGGAATTCTGTTCGAGAATGATTTTCATCAGCACCAGAAGCGGCACCGAAAGCAACATCCCAACAGGCCCCCAAATATAGCCCCAGAATAATAACCCGAGTATTACAGTCAGAATGTTCAGTTTAAGCCTGTTCCCCAATAAATAAGGGTCGAGAACATTGCCCACAAGCATTTGAACAGAAACCAAAAGTAGCGAGAAAAGAAGAATTTGCACACCGCTGTCAAGATAAATTAAGCCCATTAATATTGGCGGAATTGTCGCAATAATCGACCCGATGCTCGGAATAAAATTCAACGCGAAGGCTAAAAATCCCCAGAACATGGCGAATTCAATACCGAATGCCCAGCAAATCGCCCAATAAAGTATTCCAGTTAAAAGACTTACAAGGAATTTTACTCCCATATAGGTCGAAATCGAGTTCATCACCGTTTCAAAAGTGTTCAGAAAAGATTCACCCTGCTCCTCGCCGCCTACATAACGTATGTATTTCTCGTAATTATTGAAGCCGGCCAATAATATGATGAAATAAAACGCAAATAGAAGGAAACTTCCAAGGAAAGAGCCAAGCATCTTCGCTAAATTTGCCAAAGCCTTTGTAATCCATCCGCTCGAAAGAGAATCCGCAAGAAGACCCTCGAGATAATCGATGTTCAATTTCGAGCCGACAAGCCCATTTACCCAGTCGAGCACAACCGTTAGCTTCATCGACAATCGGGTTACAAAAATCTTGCCCTGATCCGCAACCTGCGCCGCAGTGCTCGATATTATCATCACAAAAGCAAAAAGCAATAGAAGCGTGATAATCGACACGATGCCCACGGAAAGCCAGTTCGGGAATTTTCTTCGGTTAAGGAAAGAAAGAATCGGCTGAAGAACCATCACTAAAAAAAGCGCTAACACTAATGGTATCAATAAATTAGAAAGTGTAGTCAAAAGCCAGAAGCAGATGACGACGAGAACTATAAGTGTCAGAATTCTGTTCGGTTCGATCATAATGTGGCCAAAAATCGAGTTATTGACGCCTTTTTATCGAATATACGAAATACGAAAAAATTATCCAGTCATTAATATCGGAAACGTTAAGAAAAATTCAAGTAAATTACGTTTTTCGCTGGAAAAAAAAGAATTAAAGAATATAATGTTAGCAAAGATGAATAATTGGTCGTTAAACATAACGCGAACAAATGGAGAAAAGGTAATAAGGAGCTTGTGAAAACTACATACTACCGATGATCCGAGTCGGGCAACCGCCCCAATGGGGAGGAAAGTCCGGGCTTAGGTGTCAGCGCGCCGGGGATAATCCCGGGCCTTCGGTTCGTAAGTTGCGAAGGACGGAAAGTGCCGCAGAAACAATACCGCCCGCAAGGGTAAGGGTGAAAAGTGCGGAGCTAAGAACCCGCTCGGCCTGCCGCAAGGCAAAGCCGTGGTAAACCCCGCGTTAAGCAAGGCCAAATAGGAAGTTAGGGGCGACACCCCCCGATGACCTTCGGGTAGGCCGCGGAAGTGCCGAAGTAATTCGGCATACAGATAGATGGTTGCCTCCCTTAATGGGAACAGAACCCGGCTTATAGACTCGGATCGAAATCTCCCTTTTCGCGTGCAACCCGAAAGGGAAGCCATGAAATGGAACCTGGCTGAGCAAAAAAGCCCGAGTCTCGCCAGGGAGATAGCGCGCGAGCTCGAGATACCACAAGTAATCTCGCAAATTCTCGTTAACCGGGAAATCGACTCGGCTGATGAGATGAAGAGATTTTTTTATCCCTCCCTCGATGACCTTTCCGACCCGAAAGAACTCGACGGAATCAACAAAGCCGTCGAAAGGATTATCAAAGCTTTCGCCTCGCGCGAAAAGATAGTCATTTTCGGCGACTACGACGTGGACGGAATAACCTCGACCGCACTGCTGTATCTGGTGATGAACCGCTTCGGCGCGGATGTCATCTGGTATCTCCCCGATAGAATGGACGAAGGCTACGGCCTTTCCCGCGCCGGTCTCGACGAGGCCGCGCAAAAAGGCGTTACACTGCTGATTTCGGTCGATTGCGGAATTACCGGAGTCGATGAAGTCGAATACGCAAAAACCCTCGGAATCGATTGCATCATCACAGATCACCACGAACCGGGACAAAGTCTTCCGGACGCAGTCGCATTAGTCGATCCAAAACTCACTCAGGATTCGGCGATGCAAGACTTGGCAGGAGTCGGCGTCGCGTTCAAGCTCGCACAGGCACTTTTCGACGAACTCGGCGAGGACAAATCAGTCCTCTATGAGCATCTCGATCTCGTCGGACTCGGCACAATCGCCGATATCGTCTCCCTGACCGGCGAAAACCGAATTCTCGCAAAATTCGGCCTTCGCCAACTCGAATCGACTAAAAAACCCGGACTCAAAAGCCTTCTGCAGGTAACGAGCCTTTGGGGAAGCGAACTCTTTAGCTGGAATGTCGTTTTCGTCCTCGCCCCGAGGCTTAATGCAGTCGGAAGAATAGGCTCTGCGGAAAGCGCTTTCGAACTCCTGACAACCTTCGACCACACACGCGCAATCCAAATGGCGAGATTCCTCGACGAAGAAAACAAAAAGCGCAAAAAACTCGACGAGCATATCTTCATGGAAGCTGTCGAAATGGTCGAAAACACCGTCGATCTCGAAAACGACAAGGCCATCGTCCTCGAATCCGACGATTGGCATGTCGGTGTTATCGGAATTGTCGCAAGCCGGCTTGTCGAAAGATATAATCGGCCCACCGTCCTCGTGTCAAAATCCGACGGCACGGGACAGGGTAGCGCGCGAAGTATCCCAAGTTTCCATTTGCTCGATGCCGTAAAAGATTCGAGCCAATTTCTCGTCAGATACGGCGGACACAAATACGCCGCAGGCCTCTGCATCGATCCCGACAAAATTGCTGACTTCCGCAAATCCTTTATCGATGTCGCGAATCGCCAACTCACTCCCGACGACATGATCCCCACCCTCGGCCTCGATGCCGAATTGTCCGCGGACGACATCGGAATCGACCTGCTAAATTGGCTTAAACTTTTCTCGCCCTTCGGCCCGAAAAATATGCGCCCGGTATTCCTGCTTAGAAACGCCGAGATAATCCGCCCGACAAAAATAGTCGGGAAAAACCATCTGCGGTTCAAGGTGCTAAACTCCAAACGCGGTTTCGATGCTATCGGGTTCGGTATGGGCGACCTCAAACCCAAGATAGACAACGCTCTTGAGCCTATTCATCTTTCTTTCGTGGTTGAGTCGAATAATTATTATGGTTATCCGCAGGTTCAACTTCGGCTGAAAGATATCAAAATTGGCGACTGGGAGATGTGATGTCCATCGGCCTCGTTCAAATCTATACTGGCGGCGGCAAGGGCAAAACCACCGCCGCCTTTGGCATCGCACTGCGGGCTTATGGCCAAGGCAAGCGCGTTATCGTCGTCCAATTCCTCAAAGGCGGAGAGCCTTCGGGCGAGGTGCTCGCAGTCAGAAAACTCGGTTTGTTCGATGTCGAGTCCTTCGGCACAGAAAGCTTTTGTTTCGACATCGAGGAAAACCCCGAGCATTGTATTCAGGCAGATTTGGCCGTTGATCGCATCGAGAAAGCGCTTTCATCGCGTAATTATGACATTGTGATCGCCGACGAGCTTATTACCGCAGTTGGAATCGGCCTTGTGCTGGAAGACCGCGTTCTGGCGATTATCGAATCGAAACCGAATGAAACCGAGCTTATCATGACCGGTCGCGGCGCAACCGAAAGGCTAATCGAAGCCGCCGATCTCGTCACGGAGATGCGCGAGATTAAACATTATTTCGCAAAAGGTATCCCAGCACGCGAGGGTATCGAGTTCTAAATCTATAAACTCCACCAACGAACCGCTCTCCCCTTTTTTTACGCGAATTCCGCATAATTAACCAAAATTCAATTTGCCATCCTCTCTACGTTCCTTATATTATATTTTTGCTGTTCTAAACCATCCCGAAAATTCAACCGGAGAGGATATGAGAAAACTAATCTTGCTAACCCTATGCGCGGCGGCATTCGCGCTTACGGTGCACGACATCCAATATTCCACCGACGGTGCCTCGCCCTACGACGGCGAGATTATTACTGTCAGCGCGGTCGTCGTCGCAACAGGTTACAGCGGCGATAAATATTTCATAGGCGACCCCGGCGGAGGCCCGTGGAGCGGCGTCTATGTCTATGGCTGGACTTTCACAGGCAATCCCGGCGACTGGGTCACAATAACTGCGGAAGTCGATGAATACTATGGCCTTACAGAGCTGAAGAATGTCTCCTCGATAACGATCGACTCGGTCGGTGCAGTTCCGCCCGCCTATCCTACAACCTGCGCTGTCGCGGACACCTCGGAGGCACTCGAAGGCGTCCTCGTTACCCTTTCTAATCTCGTCGTAACTCACGATACATCAAATGTTTGGGTTGTTTCTGACGGCACCGGCGAGCTTATTGTGGCGAAAAATTTCGGCTATAGCTTCAACCCATCCGTCGGCGATACTATTACCTCGCTAACCGGATTAATGCAGTATGAGTGGAATGAATTTCGAATCGAGCCGCGATTCAACGCCGATATCGAGGCGGTCGCGGACACCTCCGACACAACCGAACCCGGCGATGTCTATACAATCGCTCAACTTCAGGCAAACCCCTCCGCCTTCGACGGCATGCTGGTTACTGTCGAGGGAGTGGTTACAGTCGGCGCGTCGCTGGTCGATAATTCCCGGCTCAAAGCCTACGTTCAAGACACCAGCGGCGAGGGAATCCAGTTATACAACGCCTCGATCCCCGCGAACGCCGGCGAACTTGTGCGCGGTGCTTATATCTCCGTTACCGGCACTGTCGATGAGTATCTCGGCAATCTCGAACTTGTCTCGCCAACTTGGACAGTTCTTTCCACCGGCCATGCGATTCCGGAGCCTGTGGACGCCTTCTCCGAGTCAAATCCGGAGAACCGCGACGGCACATGGATGAGCCTTTGCGGCAGGGTCGCATCGAAAACGACTTACAGCGATGCCGCAAATGTCTATGTCTCGCGCGGTGGAAGACAGCTCTTGGCAAGGGTTTGGGCATCGACTGGAATCGACCTTAGCGGCGTCTCGGTCGGCGATTCGATTTTTATCGAGGGCGTATCGACCGTCTATAGCGGCTCATTCCAGCTTCTGCCGGCCTATCAGGACGATATCGTCGTCATCGGCGACACAACCACCCCACCGGACACCGGCCTCGTCCCAATCGCAAATATTCAAACGAATTACTCCACCTATAGCGGCCAAACCGTTACCTGTAGAGGCGTAATTACAATCTCCGCAGGTGCGATTCACGGCACACAGCTGAAAGCCTATCTTCAGGACGCCAGCGGAATGGGAATTCAGCTTTTCGGTTATAGCATGACCGCCGCGATGGAATCTCTTATGGTGCGCGGCAATGTCATTCAGGTTACAGGGCAGGTTACGGAATACGGCGGTATAACCGAGATTGTGGTCAGCACATGGAGCCATCTCGGAATAGATACCCTTCCGACACCGCTCGCACTCGAAAGCATCTCCGGCGACCGCACCGCTTGGGAGGGCACATGGATCGAACTCGAAGGCAAGGTGGTCGATATATACAGCGCTGGCGGCGGACTCAACCTGATGGCCGATATCTCCGGCAACCTCACGGACATCGTCGAGGTGCGCGCGTGGGAAACCACCGGCATTACTTCCGATGCCGCCTCGTTGGGCGATCTGGTCATCGTTCGCGGAGTAGGTGGAATTTATAGCTCAGCCTTCCAGCTCCTGCCCGGACATCCAGACGACATCGACACCTTCTCGGTTTCGCCCTCCGAGGGCATTATGCTCGAGGTCGAGAAGGGCGTGCTCGTAACATCGAACAACGAGAAAATAGAGATAAATTTCTCCGTGCCAACCGAACATCGTGCGATTCTCCGCGTTTTCGACCGCATGGGCAGAGAATCCGCGACCCTTTTCGACAACACCCCTGTCGGTCAGGTCAAAATCGATTGGGACGGGCGCGATGAGACTGGCCAGTTCCTTCGCCACGGCGCCTATATGCTTCACCTACAATCGGTTAGCACCAGCGGCGAACGTGAGTCCGAGACCGCAACTATAGCGATAGGGAGCATATTGAAATGAAAAAGCTAATCTATGCAATAATTTTCCTCGCAATACTTTCGGCTTCGAGTTTCGCGGTTTTCGACGATTATATTCCGGACGCCGTCTCGGCCTCGATGGGCGATGTCCCACCGTCCATAGGTTTTGGGCCACATTCCCTCTTCGGAAAGCCGGGTATCTCAGCCGGCGGCGGATATCGTCGAGCCTTCAATTATAGCGATTTCGACGAGCTTGGCGCATGGGCGAGCTTCTCCGACGCCAAATACGGCAGAGCGTTGTTGGAAATCTCTTCCTTCGGCGTCGAAAATCTAACCGCGGAAACCAAATTCGGTCTCGGTTACTCGAAACCGCTATTCTCTGACATTCACACCGAACTCGGCCTTGCCGCAAAGGCGAATCTATACTCCCTTAGCTACGAACCAAGCATCTCCGGCACAGAACTCGGCTCTTCGATGGGATTCACAGTCGATTTGGGCGCAGAGGCGGTTGTTTACGAGCGGACGCGCATTCGAGTCCTCGCCGAGAATCTGGGCGCGGCGAATATGGGCGCCGAGGGCGATATCGAGCTTCCGCGCTCGGTAACCGGTGCAATCAGCTATTCGCCCTATAACAACACGAACATGATTTTTCATGTCCGGCGCGAAGCCGGAGTGGACTTTATCTATGGCATGGGCGTTTCCGTCCGCCCCCACGAAATCGTGGAGTTCAGGCTGGGCGCGGCGACAAACCCCGACAGAATCACCGGCGGAGTCGGCCTCAAATACGAAATGGTTCGCTTCGATTACGCGCTGAAAAGCCATCCGCTTCTACCGATGAGCCACACTATAACACTGGGGATCGATCTTGCGCGCTAAAACTATCATCGCAATAATCTTGCTTGCGGGAGCGGTTTTCGCGTCGAAAGTCGATCTGGTTTACGGCACCTGCGAAGACCTCGACCAATTGCCCGTTTCCGAGAAACAGAAGACGGCAATCTGCGATAGAATGGTCTTCGGCGGCGGTTTCGAGAGCGTTTTCGACCTTCTCGACCTCGGTGTCTTCACTCCCGAGGAATTCGCCGCGCTTAAACCTTTGGTAACAATCGGCAAAATCACACGCGAACAATCCTCCCTCGAGCGCATCGACTCGCTCTATTTCCGCATCGGCAACTGGCTGGGCGGCGAGAGCGTGGACGACGAGGTTGTCGATGAATGGATCGACGCCATCCGCGAACAGCCGGTCATCTCGGAGCTTGGCTATCGCGACCTCGTCTCATTCCAGAATCTCGACCCTTCGGACGCTATCGCTCTGCTTCGCCACAGCAAAACGGTCGGAATCATCAAAGACCGACGGCAGTTGCGCTCTATTCAGGGGCTTTCCGCGAGGGGCTATGTCTCCGTGAGAAGCTACATCGGCTACGGCGAGCCGCAACCCATTCGGTGGCTTTCCGGCGGTTATGCGCAAACCCGCTTCGGCGGAGAGTTTGGCGAAACCGAACCATACTCGACAATGAAAATCCGTGTCAATAACGGCCCTATTTCCGAAGGATTCCGGTTCAGCAGAAAAGAGGGCGACACACTCTCCGGCGGCCAATGGGCGAACCCGCTGGCCTACCCCGATTTTAAATTTTATGCCGGCCTTTCGCGGCACAGTGTCGGGCCGGTATGGATACGCCGTTTCATTATTGGCGATTACTCCGCCGGATTCGGCGAGGGGGTAACTTTCGAAAGCGGCGATTACTACACCTCACGTCGCTCCGGAACAGGCTTCGACAGCAGACGGCTGGGAATATTCCCCGACCTGTCGGCCTCCCAGACATACGCCCTTCGCGGAGCCGCACTCGAAATGCAAATCGGCCCGGTCGAACCTACAATCTTCCTCTCGCATCGGAAAAAGGACGCCATTCTCATCGTCGATACAACAGAATATTCGGTCGATACGATTATGGTCGCGGATACTGTTTTCGCGATAGATACGACCTTCAGCGCGGATACTACCGCCTTTGCAGACCTCGTCGTGGGCATCAAAAACTGGGATCAACGCGTTTCCGAGACCGTAATCGGTGGCGACATCACAGTTAGCCCGCTTCTAAATCTTCGATTGGGAATCACCGGCTACCGCGCTAATTACAGCGTTCCATGGGATCTTCAGCCCGACGCCATTATCGACCCGAGTGTCCTTTACGGAGGCAGAAATCCGAAAGTCGGGAATGTCGATGCGGAGCTTTTCAACTCCACCTATCGGCAGGACTACCGCTCAGCGATAGGCGTGCACGGCATGTGGAACATCGGCAATGTTACACTCTCCGCCGAGTATTCCGAGGTCGTCCGCGACAGCAACATCACCCTGAATTGGAACACGGATGGCTCTGTTGACACACTTATCGGCGATGCCACCTCCGCGCTCCCCATCGGGGACGATCCCTACGGCTTCGTCGCAAAAGCCCAGATGGTTACAAACAGGGTCAATGTCCTCGCGCTATATCGCCACTACGGTCTCGGTTTCGACAATCCCTACAACCGCGGATTCAGCGAATATGCGCGTTATAAGGGCGCTTTGGTCGAAAAAGACTATCGTGTCAACGACCCCGATTTCATCGCCCTCGCGGAGAACACACCCCGCCCGATGGCCGAGGACGGCTGGTATCTCGAACTTTACGCCCGCCCCTTCCGCCAGCTTGCGACAACAGTCGAATACGACGCCTTCCGCAGACTCTCCGATATGGCGGATTACCGGCGCATCGTTCTGAAGGCGAATTATTATCCGAACAATAATCTCTCTTTCCGGCTCTGGCGCAAATGGCAGGGACGCGGCGAGCATAACTCGCTAACACCCACCAGCTTCACAGTCGATGAGATTCGTCTCACCGGCGAAACAAGGCTTTCGGGCTATTCGCGGCTTGGTTTCACTGTCATACACAGCTTCCTCGGAAGCCCGCCGAGACCGCAGTTCTACGATTATGCCGATCCCTTCGCGGACGACTTAATCGAGGGTGGCGTTATCGATATTTCCGAGGGCCTGATGCTGAACGCCGAAGTCAACGTCTCGAACAATCTCACCTTTTCCGGCCAGTCTATCGTTTATAAAGGCTGGCTTTGGAATTTCGAGGATAACGAGTTCGCGGTGCTCGAAAGCACTATCGACGCCTTCCGGTGGTGGATCGCGGTTAAAAATCGGCTCGTTAAAAATCTTTCGGTAACGACTAAACTCACTGTCGATACGCCGTTGACGGCTACTAATATTGACATTCGGAACCCCTATGGTTCCCCGGAGGCCGAAATCGAAGGCCGCCGCGCCCTCGAAACGCGCGCGTGGTGGCGAATTCAAATGGACTACTTCTTCTGATGCCTAAGGGCGGAGGTAAAATGAAATACATCGTCATAATTGCTCTAATAGCAACAATAGCAATGGGTTACACCTATCACGGCGCTTATCTTCTCGATGGCCCGGTCGCACCCCCTTCCGCCGAAATTCTTGGAATGGGCGGACTTCGAGTCCTTCCGCCGGAAAACTCGGCGAATCTCATTTGGGCGCCGGCGGCTCTTCCTAAAAAGGGCATTTCCGTCGGAGTAAACCTCTCGCTGACCCATGTCTCCGAAAGTCGTGCATTGCCGCTTTTCGATTCCTTCGATAACCAAGTGGCCTGGACGCCCTATGTCAGCATGTTGCAGACCTATCCCGATTTCGCGATAACTGCCTCCTACGGCTTCGAGGGCGAATGGATCCCGACAATCGCGCTGGGATATGCACCCCTTTTCGATGCGAGATATATCTATCGCGAGCAGGTTCGCGGAGGCTCGGGAGCTACCACCGATGTCCTTCTCGGCGTTTGGAGCATCGACAGCGACGGTGGGCTTGCAGGGCCTTCCATAGGGATTTCTGAGGCGATTCTGGAATATGCGACTATCGGCCTTTCAGCGTCGATTCTCTCTGGAACGCTCGAAATGAGCAGAAGCCGCGCGGTAGGCGATTCGATTACGCACAACGCCGAGCCATGGGAAGCCCCCTTCGATAGCGACACGCTATATTCCGCCGAGCTTTCCGGAACGATGATTAGCCTCTCGGCGATAATCACGCCCACCGAGCGCTGGCAAATCGGCCTGAGATATACGCCAAAAACCGATCTCGGCGAGAGTCTCTATATGGATTTCCTCCCTTCGCGGCTCGGAATCGGAGTCGGCTATAGGCCCTCGGGTTACGTGATGAGCAGAATCGTCGCGGAGGCCGAAATGGTAGGCTATGGCGCTCTTGCCGATGAAGATTCCGCCTTCGCGGTGCTCGAGGATGCCTGGGAATTCCGCCTCGGAATGGAGCATATCCTGCCGAAGAACGTCCCATTGCGCATCGGCGCTTTTTATCGCAAGATTCCGTTGGCCGATCCGATCGCAAAATCCGGCTTCACGATTGGCTCCGGCGTGGCTTTCGGGCCTGCCGTTGTCGATTTCGCGGCTAGTTATGAGATGAGCAGATACAGCTGGCACGACCAGTTTCCGAACTCTTGGCTCGGAAGCTCCAGTGGCGACCGCGAAAACCTCGACCGCGTCGAGGAGGGAATTCTAACCGGTTCGGTGAGCATCAAAGTTGAATTTTAGAACTTGGACATACATCGTCCCGATTATCGCAATCGCGCTCATTTTCGGATGTTCTCCACGAAGAATACCCGACGAACAGATTTTGCGCGCCTCAGAGGAGATGATTTTCGAGGGCATCAACCTCGAGCGCAGATTGGCTGAAACACTCGGCCTAATCCGTTCCGAGCGTCTCGATTCTGTCGCGAAAGACCTCGCGATGGATATGCTCGTCCCCATCGGCGAGGTTGACCCGCTTTTATATTCACTTTCTCTGAGAAAACTTAAATCTGTAATGGCAATCGCTCAGGTCGGACTTGTTTTCGAGACCCTATCCATCGAACCGAAAGCTTACCGCAATATGTTTTTCGCAAAAATGGATACCGAAGACACTGTGATGCTTCTCGACCGGAACTACACGACAATTGGAGTTTCGATGGTGAAGCATGGTCGGGAAGTTGCCGCCTTCGTTGTTCTCGCACGTTTGGCGGATACAACCGATACCGGCGAGGCTGTCCCGACACTGGCGGGCGAGCCTTGGCCTGTTGATTCGCTGATTTCGCGCGAAAATGCTTTATTTGACCTAACCAACAAAGCACGCACCGAACACGGTCTCGGAACTGTAATGCATGATCCTCATCTGACGGGACTAGCGAGAAAATACGCCGCTCGTATGTTCGAGATTGGGTTTTTCGCCCACGAAGACCCTGCCGGCCTCGGTTTCGCCGATAGGGTGATAGCATCGAATATGACAAAATACACTGCTTGGGGCGAGAATTTGGCATCGTTATTGAATCCGAAAGATCCGCCGGAGGATGCTCATTTGGGGTTGATGAACTCCCCCTCGCACCGGCGAAATATATTAACGCCAACACATACACATCTCGGCGTTGGAGCCGCAACAGACGGCAATTGGTGGATTTTCGTTCAGCTTTTCGCAAGGGAATAATTATGAGAAAGAACTTACTCTTCACTGCAATCGTCGCAGTCGTGTTAATCATCACCGGATGCGGATTAGCACCTTCCGAAGAAGATGATCTGCTTCCGCGTTCACAGGTGCGGCCGCTCGAAAACGACCTTTTCACCTTGGTCAATCAGGCGCGATCGGCCGAGGGAGTGTCGGCGCTTGTCCATGACGAGGCTTTGCGAACTGTCGCCTATGAATTTTCCGAGGATATGTATCGTCGCGAGTTTTTCTCGCACACCGATCCCGACGGCCACGATGTTACTGACCGCCTCGACGACGCCGGGATAAGCTATACCGCCGCCGGTGAAAATATCGCATGGAACAGCGGCGCATCGAACCCCGTGCAATCGGCGCACAATTCATTGATGGCCTCTCCCGGACATCGCGCAAACATCGTAAGCACAGCTTTCACTCGCATCGGTTGCGGAATCGCTTCCGACGGCGAAAAATACTACTTCACTCAGGTTTTCACAAACGGCGCGAGGTTATATTATCATTCCACCGAGATCGTTATCGAGCCGACCGAGCCGGAAAACCCATGGCAAAAAGCTTTCGATACCTTTGATAAGGTTTGGCAATCATGGCAAGATTGATACTCGCGATAGCCCTCCTCTCCCTCGCAGGTTCGCTCTGCGCGGATGCTTGGGCAATTCATCTTTTCTTCAATAACGACCGTCACGGAAGCATTGCACCGGGCGCGGCAACATTCATGAACCCCGAAACTCCGCCGCCTCTCGGAAAATTCCCATCCGAGGTCGCGATTCTTAAAAAATACCGCGCAATCGCCGAGTCGAAAGGCGAGGGATTTCTCTATCTCGACCAAGGGGATTTCTATCAAGGCGCACCGGTGGGATCGCTCACAAAGGGCGAGGCAATCGTTGCCGCCTATAACGCCTTCCCCCCCGATGTCGTAACAGTGGGCAATCACGAGTTCGACGATGGCCTTGCGAATTTCACAAAACTCGTCGAGAAATCGAATTTCTCTTGGCTCGGTGCGAATCTCATCGATAACCGCACCGGAACGATCGTAGAGGGGCTTAAACCCTATATCATCCGCGAGTTTCAATTGCCGAACGGCAAGACGTTACGCGCCGGAATTATCGGAATTACAACCCGCGATACGAAAACGATGTCCTTCCCAGAGAACACCGAGGGAATCTCCATCCTCGACGAAGCTGTTACCGCAAATGCCTACGCTGAAACCCTCCGCACGCTTCACAATGTCGATTTCGTGATCGTCAGCAGTCATATCGGCCTCCCCTTCGACGCCACCGCTGAATACGAAAAACTTACCGAAGCCGGTGCGCAATATGACGAGGGGCACTACAGCGGCATGAATCTTGTCGAGTTCGCCAGCAAATTAAAGGGTATCGATGTCGTTTTCGGCGGGCATATCCATATTGGATATCATCGCCCTTGGGAAGACCCCGAAACCCATGTTTTAGTGTTTCAGAACTATGCCCACGGCACCGGTTTAGGCGGCGTTCGATTTCTTTTCGATCCCGAGAGCAAGGTTTTCCTCGGCTACGAGCCAATCGCGAAGGATGATGCCCTTGCGACCCTTTTCTCCGATGAATTCTGGCCGGATACCGAGATGTCGGCTATTGTGGAATCTCTTCAGACCGAAGCGGAGAAAGGCCTTGCCGAACCGGTAGCAAAATCCACCGGCCTGCTTCCGCGCGGCGACGCCGCAACGAATAGGGTCGGGCATATCGTCTGCGATGCCATGATTTCAGCCACCGGCGCCGATGTCTCCACAACCAACATGGGCGGTGTCCGCGCAGAGCTTCCCGGCGGCACAATCACACGTGCGGATGTTTTCGCGGTAATGCCCTTCGATAATAAAATCGTCGTCGTCCCGCTAACGGGCAAAGAGGTTGTCGAGGTGATCGAGCGGATGGCCGGAAAATATGCCGGCGCGCTGATTGGCGGGGTCGAGGTTCATTATAATCTTACAAAAGGTAAGATAGACCTTCTTAAAATCGGCGGCGAGCCGGTCGATTCTTCCGCAACATACGAATTTGCCACAACCGATTATGTTTATTATAGTTACGGCGTCCCGCAACTCGAAGCTGTCGAGAAGAGCAGGGTTCGTTTCACCGGAATGCTTCTTCGAGACGCAATCGAGAGATGGCTTTCCGACAACTCGCCGGTCTCGCCGGACATCGACGGCCGCTGGCGAACATTCGAGGAGTAGAATATGAGCAAATACTTATGGTTAATACCCATCGCTATTTTCATCGCGCTCGTTTCAGGATGCAAAGATCAGGCAAAAGCCGCCCCTGAAAACGAACCCCACGAAAACACTATCGCGATCGATTTTTTCTTCCCTGTCGAGGAGTTCTCCGAGGGCGAAGCGGTCTGTATGCGCGTTGTGTTCCGAAATCAAACCCGCGATACGATAGCCCTAAACGAATATCCGCTTAAAAATTTCGAACTTGTTGCGGTTGAGGCCCCACCGGTGAATAAAGTTCAGCGCGCGCCGCATATCAAACCCCCGAAAATGTGGCTCGCCCCCGGCGACAGCTCCTTCGATGTCGTCAACCTGACCGGTTTCTATGAGAATTCCGGCCCGGGAATGCTCGCTCCGGGAACATATATGGTGAAAACGCAAACCTTCTTCCGCGCGGGCGCTTATATCCGCAACAGACTTCGCGAATACGGCTACCGCGACTCGACGATTATAACCATCGTCCCGCCGAAGGGCGATGCGGAAACCGCCTTTAAACAGTATTTGGAAATTATGGAACCCCTCGGCGGCGTCGAATCGTTCGTTGGAAACACCAAAATCGAGCTGTCTGACGAAATCCGCGAAAAGCTCGATTCTTTGGCGTTTAAATACCCAAAAACCCCCATCGGAAGCCGAATTCTCGTCAACGACCTCGGGATATGGAATCGCGGGGTGCCAATCTCGCATTTCGCTAAATTCTTCGAGGAGGTTCCGGCAAAATGCCCGTCTTGCCTGCATCGGCATGTAATCGACCGCATGGTAAACAGATACGTCCTAAAAGAAGAGCGCGAAGAACAGCTCGATGTCGTCGAATTGGGGATGAAAAAATACGGCCCTGACACCCCTGTCGGCGATTATATTCGTAAAGCATACGCCTTTAGAATTCAAGACGGTTTCCTCGAACGATGAGTAGCGCACCGGACAGCACACGAATGCCCTACGAGCTTTCCGTCGAGGAGATACAGCTCTATGTCGCGCCGTTGATCGATTTGGGGAATTCGAAGCCGCGGAATTTCAGCTGGATAAAACGATGGGTTCTGGCGAATTCTATTTTTGTCGAGTTTGACGGTTTCGCTCCGGTTTTAGTCAATGGCCTTCGCGAGCCTTTGAACACTCAGGCAATCATCAGGAAAGAACTCCCCGCCGATATAGGCGGACTTATGCCCCGCTTATACGGCGATTTCATAATAAGAGATACTCATTTTATTGTAATGAATGTTCCAGCCGGAAAACCGGCAGAGGACTCCTCGCGTCTCGACGAAATCGCCCTCGCACTTCTCGAACTCGACCGTCTTTTCCGAGAATACTGGGACAAAAAACCTCTTCCAAAGGGAATCGCGAAAACCACCCTCGATCTTTCACCCTTAGAAAAAATGGTCGAAATCGATAAATCCGGTCGAATAGCCGAACTTGTGGACAAACTCGTCGAAGTGCCGCTCGAAAAACTCACGGAATATCCCACTGGCATTATCCACGGCGACCCCGGCTTGGACAACGCCTTTATCTCGGCGGATGGGGTGGTTTTCACCGACGGCCCCTGCGAATTCGGCCCGGAAATCGTGGACATAGCATATTTACTGCAATCTGCGGCGGCCACACTCGAGTGTTTCGACCCGGAGCCGGCAATAATCGCACTTGCGAATCATTACGGCAAGCCGATTGATGAGTTCCGCGAAGACTTATTCCTCGCGGACATTGCCGCGCATATAAACATAATCGGCTGGTTTGGACATTGTAGCGAAGAGCTTTTATGCGACTACAGCGATCTTTACGGCCATTTGCTGGACGAAAGGCTCGAAGCATTACGAAAACTTATTATAGAATAGACGCGAAATTCATAGACGCTCTTTTGATTAAGTTCAATCTGCAGGTCTAACAAACCACGGAGGTCTTATGCACAACGGATGGTTGACTTATCTCTACCAGATCCTCGTCGGCGGGCTGTTTTTCGCCGCAGGGACTATTTATGTAATCAAAGTGAAATCCGCCGATCTCACAATCAAGGCGGACAAAACCTGGGTAATAGCACTAATAATAGGCTACTTGGGGCTCGCGCTCTTTTTCGGCGTGTGGACCTGGTTGGCTATTAACACCTGAGGAGGAAAATCATGGATTTAATGGGAACTCCTCTCGATTATGGCATTCTGATAGTCTATTTTATCGGAATTCTTGGATTCGGCGCTTATTTCGCGCGCTATACTAAATCGACCTCCGATTTCTTTTTCGGCGGCCAAAGATTCTCCTGGTGGCTTATTGCGTCCTCCCTCGTGGCGACCGGAATTGGAAGCTATAGTTTCCTCAAATACGCCCAAACAGGTTTCACTGCAGGACTCAGCTCCACGATGACCTATCTCAACGATTGGTTCATGATCCCTCTGTTCATGTTCGGATGGCTTCCGATTATCTATTTCAGCAGAATAAAATCCGTGCCGGAGTATTTCGAGCGGCGCTTTGACAGCCGAACACGCCTTGTGGCGACAGTATTCACAATATTCTACCTCGTCGGGTATATCGGACTGAATTTCTACCTCATGGGACTCGCTCTTCAAAGCCTTCTCGGCATAAACATGTGGATTGCGATACCCGTAGTGGCGGTGATTAGCGCAATTTACGTAACAACCGGCGGCCAGACCGCTGTTATTTTCACCGACCTGATTCAGGGATTGTTCCTCTATCTTGCCGGGGCGATTCTGCTTATTGTCGGAATGGCGCATATCGGTGGTCTTCAAGAATGGTGGCAGAACATCGATGTCGCGCATAGACTCCCCTTCCCCGGCTTCAACCGTCCGGCAGAATTCGAGTTCAGCGGCATTTTCTGGGGCGAGGGAATTGTCGGAACGCTGGCTTTCACTTTCATAAATCAGGGTTTCATCATGCGTTATCTCGCGGTGAAATCGGTGAATGCCGGACGCAAAACCCTCACATTCAACACGTTAATACTTATGCCCATCTCGGCTGTCGTCGTAGGATGTATCGGCTGGGTGGCCGCGGCAATGATTACAAAGGGCGAAGTCAACACAGGGGTGAATGCCAAAGAGATTTTCATGCTTGTGTCGAATGTGGTTACTAAACCCGGCATCTTCGGGTTCGTCATCGCCGCGCTGACAGCGGCTTTGATGAGCACGATCGACACACTCATCAACGCTGTGGCGGCAATCGGCATCTTCGATGTTTATAAGCCTTACATCAAAAAAGAAGCCTCCGAGAAGCACTATCTCAAAGCAAGTCGAGTCGTATCTGTTCTGGCAACACTTGTCGGGCTTGCGTTAGTTCCGGCCTTCTCGCAGAGCAGAAGCATCCTTCAGGCGCATTATGCTTTCATCGCGATGATCACGCCCCCTATGCTCGTGGCCATTTTCCTCGGCGTGATGTCAAAAAGATTCACACCCAAAGCGGCATTCTGGAGCATGATAATCGGCGGAATTGTCATCCTAACGAGTGTGATTTACCCGCAGATAATTATTCCTGTCGCAAAAACCCACGGCCTTACCGACGGCTCCGAGGCGGATATCGTCTTCGAGCGCATCGAGGGTCGCGAGATAATGGGCCCGCGTGCGGCGTATAATTGGCAGGAGATTTTCGGCCCCGAAGAAGGCGAGCCGACCGATTTCGTTATCCAATATGAACTTAAGAGCGATTTCAAAGGCTCATATGAAAAGGAACAGACGGTCTATACGAAACTCGATACACTTAACGGCACGGTTGTTCAGCGCTACTGCGCGACTCTAACCGGCCTCGTGCCGAGAAGTAGTTACACCTTCCGCGTAGTCGATAGGTCGCCGCTAAAACAAGCACCATCGGCTCCGGAAGCCGAAGACATCGGCCTTGTGGAAGCAACCGACAGCATCTTCGAACAAACCCCAGAACCGAAAGAGATTATCTACGAGGGCACTCTCAACAAGGGGCGCGGCGAAAACGGCCTGCCCGTTATCGAACTTGCCGCAAAAAACGATGTCTCCGAGGAGGAAAAGGGCGCGTTCTCCCATTTCGGGTTCAAAACAGCCGGAAATTACGACTATTTCCGATCAGTTTTCGGCCTGATTGTATGCCTCATCGTCGGTATAGCCGTGTCGATTTTCACCAAGCCCAAAGAGAATGTGGACGGCCTTACAGTCAATTCTATTATGAAGGCAAAAGAATTCTTCAAGGGCGGCAAACCAAACGAAACAGCCGGCGAGATTATCCGCGCTAAAGTCGAGTTGTATGAAGGCGACGAGCCGGTCGTCCATCTCGACAAACACGATATGAAACGGATGTCCGCGGAACCGGGAGACCTAATTTACGTCGCGGATGCCCGATGGTGGCTTGGCGGATTACGTTCTACCCATGTAAAAGCTGGCGAACCTCACGATAGACCCGGCGAAATCCGCATGTCCGAGAAGGTTTTCGAGGACGGCAATTTCGTTGTTGGAAAAACGGTAAAAGTCGAGAAGATTATTTAATCTTTGTCAATTAATGCGCCGGCTGTCAGTTTCAAAACAGCCGGCGTTTAGATGTAACATATTTATTTATAAGCTCTTATCGCGCGCTCTTATCTTTGCGTGGATATTTCGAGGATTTTCGTGATCGATCTTCATATACATTCCAATTTTTCAGACGGCACTTGGTTACCGGATGAGGTCGTTTCTTACGCGGCCAGAATCGGCCTTTCAACAATCGCCCTCACCGACCATGACAATGTTTCCGGCATTCCCGAGGCACTGAGCGCGGGGGAAAAATACGGTGTGGAGGTCATCCCCGGAGTCGAGATAACGAGCTATCACAGGGGTGTCGAAACGCATGTCCTCGGCTATTTTATTGATTGGAAGAATAATAATTTTTTGACTACCATTCGAAAACTGTCTGAATATCGTAACGGCGCTATTTCGGAAATGGTTGCGTTGTTGGCTCGAAAGGATTATACTATAAGTATGAATGATGTAATTTCGGCGAGCCGAAGCGAGTATGTCGGCAGGCCGCATGTAGCGCGCGCGTTGGTTGATAACGGCGTTTTTGCAAGTGTTCAGGACGCTTTCGACGGCGGACCTATCGGCGACGATGGCGAATGTTTCGTCCCGATGAGCAACCTTTCGACCGAAAATGCTATCGAGCAGATAATCTCCGCCGGCGGAATTGCTGTAATTGCCCATCCGGGGGCATGGCCGGGAAATGGAAAAATATTCCCCGCCGAAGATATCCCGAAACTTGTAAAAAGTGGCCTCGGCGGGATCGAGTGTGCCCATCCGCGCCATTCGGTGGATGTCAGACGGCATTTAGAGGGGATCGCCGATTCTCTCGGTATCGCGAAAAGTGCCGGCTCGGATTGCCACGGCGATTACTACGACCCTGTCAAAATGGGATCGGTTCGTATGCCAGTCGATTGGCTACTCGATTTAAAATCGAGACACCTAAAAGGAGGAACGAGATGAAAATCACCATTTTTTTGTTAACTTTTTCGTTTGTGGCTTTCGCGATAAGCCCCGGCGACATTGTCGTAAACGAAATAATGTATAACGGCCCGGAATCCGGCACGGACAACGAATGGGTCGAGCTTTTCAACACCACCGCAAGCCCGATATTCCTCGATTCGACATTCTCTCTCACCGACGGCGAAGGCACCTACTTTTTCGAAGGGGTCTCGATTCCAGCAGGCGGTTATCTTACTATCAAACTCGCCGAAAACGACGCCGTGCCCTTCCCATTCACCCCCGATGTTGACGCTAACGGATTCGGAATCGTCCTTTCGAACACCAGCGACGAGGTTATTCTCAAGGAAGGTCTTGTCGTCATCGACGAAGTCGCCTATATAGACACCTGGGGCGCGGACGGCGACGGCCCCTCGCTCGAAAGAATCGACCCCGCCGGCCCGTCTTCGATAGCGGACAATTGGGGGCCAAGCCTTGTCGATGGCGGCACTCCCGGCGCGATAAATTCCATTTATGACCCGGGAGGAGATTTTCCGCCCTCGGTTACCGAAATCTCCCACTCACCCGAATTCCCCATTGCAACCGATGCGGTGGCGATTACCGCGAGAATCACCGACGATGGCGCAATCACTCGTGCTAAATGCTTTTTCAGCGTCGATTTCGCCCCGAACGATTCGTTGACGATGTTCGACGACGGCGCGCACGGTGACGGTTCTGCCGGCGACAATATTTGGGGCGCGATCATTCCCGCCAATCCTGCGGGCTCGAATATCAGATATTTCCTCGAAGTGGACGACGACGGCGGACATAGTGTAACGACATGGACTTACGCCTATTTCGTTACCACCGGCGACACTCTCGACGGCGATCTGATTGTGAACGAGATTATGTATAATCCGGCCACCCCGATGAGCGACAACTATTTCGAGTTCATCGAGCTTTTTAACCGCGGCGGTTCGGCAATCGACGCCTCCGGCTGGATTATCAAAGACGACAACGATTTCAATACCTTCAATGTCCCCGCCGGCACGATTATCGGTGCGGGTGAATTTCTCGTCATCGCGGCCAATAAGGATTCTATCGAAACTCTCTATGGCATAACCGGGGTCCTCGGTCCGATGGGATTTCAGCTTAATAACACCGGCGATGCTGTCCGTGTTTACAATGGCGAAGGCACACTTATGGATTATGTCTATTTCTCGACGACCGCGCCTTGGCCGACATCGCCGAACGGCGGAGGACCGTCGCTGTCGCTTATCGACCCGTTCCTGGACAATAATCTCGCGGACAGTTGGCAAGCGAGTAGCGGCTATGGCTCTCCCGGAGCTGTGAACACCACCGTCCGCGAAACCGGCACGAGACCGTCTGAATTCGCTATTCTCGAATTATCGCCGAATCCCTTCAACGCGGCTGTTTGCGTGATGTTTGAACTCGCCGAGGATTGCGATATCGATATTCGCATTTACGACATCAACGGACGCTCGGTCGGAAAAATCTTCGAGGGCAAAGCTCTCGCAGGTGTCCATAGAATTTCACCCGACATGGCGGATAATCCGGCGGGCATCTACCTCGTTCAGCTCGATTATGGCTCCGGAATGATCGTTAAAAAGGCTCTATTAGTGAAGTAGCAGAGATATCTTAGTAAATCCGAGGTTTGAATGCATCAAGGAATTAATAGTAGAGCATCATTGCGAATAGCCGCATTAATATTGCTTATAACAGCGCCGATGCTTATTGGCGAGATTCTCGCACCGAAACTTCGGGTTGTGTATTGGACCGGCGGCGCGTTGGACAGCCTTATTTACCAGCCAATCCGCTCCGAGGGCATCGACGCCCATATCTGCATCAACGGTTGGCCTGACGACGGAATCCTTTGCGATACATTCAACTACGCCTTTTCACCTCTGCTCCAATTGAAAGAAGACTGGCACTGGACACGGCGGTCTTTTATCCGTTTCAACACCATTGTAACGACATACGATTCAATTCATACCTGCGAGCTGTGGCTTTACAAAACCGGCACAGCGACACATAGCAATTGGGTTCAGGCATATCTCGTAACATCGCCGTGGGAGGAAACCACTGTTACCTGGGCTACTGCTCCATCAGTGAATTTGACGGTCTCCTCCGACCGTTGGACGCCGCCATTCCCAAATTGGGAGGGATGGTTATCGCTGAATATCGCGCCCATTTATCAAAATTGGGTCGCGGGACCGAATTATGGACTTCAGCTTCGGCAACAGGATTTGGACTCGGACGACGGGCAAAAGTTTTTCTCTTCGGATTATCTGTTTTGCAGTTTGTCGATTGACTCTTTATGGGTTTCCGAAGAGACCGACTGCGACGGTCAGAATTTGGTCGAAATCTGTTATGAGGCGACCGACTATATCATCGACTCGATATTCGCTTCGTTGAAGATATTCCACGACGGGGCTCTCGTGGGAACTCATACGATATCGGAGACGGTGCCGGGGTTTCCGCCGCCAAATCTCGGATGGGTATCTTCCGGAACTAAATGCTTCTATTGGAATATGAGCGCGGATTACCCGGGAAATGAGGGTTGCGATTTCGAGATAGCCCTCGATGTAATGAACGAAACCACAGAAATTCTAACCGTAACCGATTCTTTCGCTATTCCGGATGCCGAAGGGGTCGCTTGGGACGGCGAATTTTTATGGGTAACTCGAAGCTGGTATAACTCACCATTGGATACTCAGCGTGTTTTTCGCGTCGATCCTATCACTCATGAGGTTTTCGACGATTCCTGCATTACCGACCATCTTTTCGATGGCTACACGGCGGATTGTGTTTGGCACGACGGCTATCTTTGGATTTTGGGCGGCGGTCTTTCCGGCCAGCGCGCGAAACTTTTCAAATTCGATGTCTCAACCTGCACAGTTGTCGATTCCTCCGCGGCACTTTGGGGCGGAGCGCGATGGGGACAAGGAATTTGCTATCACGACGGCTGGTTTTACGCCTGCGACTCCAACGGCAAAATTTACCGTGTCGAAACAACCCCGCCCTATACCTCGACACTATGGCTCGATCTCGAGACCATCCACCCGGGCCTCATGTCGGGTGCAATCAGCGCAGACGCTCTCGTGTTCGCCCTCGGCTTTATCTGGATTTTGCGCAATCCCGGCCCGGCGGGTCATGTTCTGCTTCAATTCGATTACACTGGTAATGTGATCGATAGTTTCGCACTCGCATCCCTTACCGGTTTTGGGCCGGAGGGGATCACCTTCGATGGCGAATGTTTCTGGTACACCGACCACGCGAAGGATTTCGTTTACCGCGTCTGTCTTTGGGGTTGCGAGGATTCCGCCGTGGTTGCCGTATGCCTCGACAGCAAAGCTCCCGAAGTCGCGGCGCTTTGTCCACCAAGCCCTGTATATGTAGGCGATTCCGTGAGTTTCAATGCCCTCGTCGCCGAATATTTCGGGACAAGCGAGCCGGGAAGCCTTATTATGGACGACGGCGTTTCTCGAATCGCAGTGTCGCTTCCACCGGGCGGTCATACAATCGCAATTCCAGAGCTTTGTGGGCTAACAAGCTTCGTGATGATGATACGCGACTCATTCTGCAACTGGGGCGAGGATACCTGTTTTCTGGAGGTCTGCCGCCGCTTGGATGCGGTTCTCGACTGCGCACCCTGCGGCGGGATTTCTTCCTGTAGCTCTCAGACAGCGGATTTCATGGTGATCGATCCCCTTTGCTCTTCGGACATATCGAGCGCTTTTTTCACAATTCGGCTTTACCACGATTCTGGCGACAGCACGGTTTTATATCGCGCAGGCCCCTCGGCGAGCGTGATTTTCATACCGGAGGCGGATTCGACGCGGATTTCACTAAGAGACATCCCCTTTGCCGATGGCGACAGCGTGAGAATAACACTGGACAGCCTTTTCACACCCGCGGGTTGCCGAACTGTTCCCTAAGGCCCTATATCGTATTCGGCAAATCCGCGAATATTCACATGTTGGTTTGGTTTCTCGCGAAGCCCTACCAATTCTACCTCGCCATCGCGAATTTGCCTGAAAGTCTTCTCCAACTCCACACCACTAAGTGTTTGCAATGAAAGAAGATACACCCTTTTCCGGCGATATTCCCTCGCTCGTCTCGCGTTTCTCTTCCAAACTCTCATCTGGTAGTCGCGCGAATTTCTGTTCTTTCCCATAATAACTGCTCCTCTGTAAGTTTTGTAAGCCCTTGACATAACGGCAATCCTTCTCTATATTGACGATAACATTTTCAGGAAGGTGCCAATGGAAATCTCTGATCTCGAAGGCAAAACAGTCCGTATCACTCTCGTTGGCTATGAAATGCTCGATCGTTTTATACGCCCGAAAATCGAATCGAACATTCAAACCTATTCTTTGGTCGCTCAGGTCGAGTCGGTCGATCAGCTTGGCCTTTGGATTCACGTTCCCGAGTATCCGGTTTTTGACAATGTCGAGGGAAAGCGCGAGTCCTACGATGCTCTTATCCTCCTTCGATACGACTATATCACTTCCATCGTTCATTTTCCCGGCCTCGAGGAGGACGATGAAAAGCGCCATCGTATAGGTTTTTCGTCCGAAGACGAATCGAGATAAACGAACATTTGTTCGCCATAAATATAAAGCTGTTTGCCTTTTTGTCAAGGCTAAATTTTCACTTTTTTGTGAATTATTGTGGTCGAGAAAACATCCACGAATTTCGCTATTAACATCCGGTTCATCCGTAAGGCCGCCGGAATAAGCGATAGGGGCGCACCCTATTCCCAGGAGGAGTTTGCGGAGATATTGGATGTTACAAAAAGATCGATAATCCTTTGGGAGAGCGGCGCAGTTCCGAACCGCACGAATCTGGGCAAGGTATCGAAGTTTTGCTCTGAGCGGCTTTCTATGAAGGTTTCGCCCGAGATACTCAAATCGAGGGATATTACCGGGATGGTCGAGTTGATTCCGCGAAACGATTTTGAGCGCGAGCTTTCGCCGGAGCATCGGAAGATATTGCGTTCGCTCTTTATGTCCGCGGAAAATCTTAGCGAAGACCAGCTTCGCAAGGTTCTCGAATATATCGAGTTATTGGAAAACAAATAGCTTTTTGAAAAACCGTGCTAAGCGGGGGGTTGGCGGTCCCCTGAACCCGAAATCCGCCATAGCGGGGCCGAAAACCCGTCCGAGGTTTACCGGTTGCATATTAGGGCGCTATTACGATGTTGAGAGTCTGGCCTTCGCGCAACGGCCGCATCCTGAACCCCGTCAGGTTCGGAAGGAAGCAGCGGTAAGGAGTAGCGGAAGTGTGCCGCGAAGATACCGGGCTCGAGTCGCGATACGATCCGAAGATGTATATACGGGAATCGATGGCGGGGCACGGTTAAATTTTCGGGGGCCTTCGCGCCCCCTTCAATTTTTAATATGCCGAAAAAAACTGCATTGGATGTTTTCGTCCTCGCGATGCTTAGCGAAGGCCCGCTTCACGGCTACGAGATAATCTCGCGCATGCGTGAGCGGAATTTCGACCGATGGATCGAGGTCGGCGATTCCTCGATTTATCAGTCTTTGACGCGGCTTGAAAAAGAAGGTTTTTTAAAAACCAGCGAAATTCGCATCGGAAAGAATCCGCCGCGCATGGTTTTCGAGCTAAACAAAAAAGGCCGGGAATTCCTTCAGGAGAGCCTCGCAGGGCTACTTCGCACGCCGCCCGCTTTTCAGGACGAATTCAATATCCCTCTTTTCGCCTGCGGGTTTCTCAGCAAGCCCGATCTCGTCTCTGCCCTCGAAGAACAGAAACGCATAACCACAGCGAATCTGAAGAAAATCGAGGATGTCATATCAGAGCTTAAGGGAAAAAAGAACGAGATGGGTGACCAGCTAATCTACGAACGCCTTCTCGCCCTTCAAAAAGCGCATCTACGGTGGCTCACCGACGCCATCTTCCTCGTGAAACGCCGCTGATAGGCCTTTCCGCAACTTTATCTATCGCGAATTATTGTATTCCCGCTCGACATCTATCGGATCGCGGCTCTCGAAGCCATTCCGAGTGAATACCGCCGTGCTCGATGCGAAAAGGCAATTCTTGAGATAGTCGTAATCGAGCTGGACGAAACGGTCGCAGACATGGCGCAGATATGAGGACACTTCGTCAGGGAAGAACGCGTTTATCACATTGAGGCCCATATCTTTAACCGCCTCGACTGCCGGCGCGTAATCGCCGTCGCCGGAAACGACAATCGCGACATCGTAGTTCAATTTCGCGCCGAAACGCACCAGATCGACCGCAAGCTGGACATCCACGCCCTTTTCGACGAGATTGTCGCCCCTGCGCTCCACGCGGGCAGTTACAACCTGCATGTTCGGGACTTCCTGAAGATATGTGATGAATTTCTGTTGGCTTTCGTGGATCTTTTCGTCGTCCTCGCGGCGAAATTCGGCAGTGTAGAAATACGCTCTTAAAAGGTCATAATCCAAGGCCAATTTGGCAATGAATTTCTCGTAGTTCAGATTGTAGTTTCCGATATTCTTTTTTAGTCCGAAATAGAGGTTGTTTCCATCTATGAATATCATTGCGCGTTTACTCATTTTATTTCCTTTCGTAGTTGTGATCGAAGCAAGTGATTGTCATATCGGGATGAAAAATAGGAAGTCAAAAATCTTTGTTTAACGACAACAAAATCCTGCCGAAGAACGCCGCTCAGGGCATAATTATTGCAACCAGAGCGTCTTTCATTCCCAAATTATTCTAAACCTTCGATCGTTAATTATTGGGGGGCCGAAATGCGACCCCCCATCGATTGTTTTATAAATCTTCCGGAATCGGCCACACAAGAACTTTTGCGCGCGCGGCCTTGCCTTCGTCAAGCCTGCCGATAGGTGTTGTTATCGGTGCTTGATGAAGAAGATCCGGGTTTTCCTTCGCCTCCTGAGCGATTTTTATCATCGCCGAAGCGAACTCATCGAGTGTCTGTTTGCTCTCGGTTTCGGTCGGCTCGATCATAAGAGCTTCCGGCACGATAAGCGGGAAAGACATCGTCGGCGCGTGGAAACCATAGTCCAGCAGACGTTTGGCGATGTCGATGTTGCGGATGCCGTAATCCTTCATGGGCGTGCTATCCGCGACGAACTCGTGCATCGGGGTGTTCTTATACTTGAGACCGTAGTGATCGCGGAGTTTCGACAGGAGGTAATTCGAGTTGATTACCGCCCATTCGCTAACCTCGCTGATTCCCTCGGTGCCAAGCATTCTCAGATATAGCCACGCTTTGACCATCACGAGGAAATTGCCGTAGAACCCGCCGACTTTTCCGATAGATTTCGGCCTGTCCCATTCGAGCAAAGCCCCGCCATTGTTGTCTCTGCCAACAACCGGCACAGGCAGGAATGGTTCGAGATGCTTCTTTACGCTGACAGGTCCCGAACCAGGGCCTCCGCCGCCATGGGGCGTGCTGAATGTCTTGTGCAAATTGAAATGCATCACGTCGAAGCCGATGTCGCCGGGACGGACATAGCCCATCATTGCGTTGAGATTCGCGCCGTCCATATACATCTGAGCTCCGACACCGTGCACCATTTCCGAGATTTTACAGATGTCCTTCTCGAAAATGCCCAACGTGTTCGGATTAGTCAGCATAAGCGCGGCGGTGTCCTCGGAGAGAGCTTCGGCGAGATGATCTAAATCGACCATTCCGTTTTCTCTGCTCTTTATTTGCACAGGTTTATAGCCGCTGAACACGATGCTTGCGGGGTTTGTGCCGTGGGCGCTATCAGGAAGTATGATTTCCTTACGCGGATTTCCCATGCTCTCATGGTATGCGCGAATCAGCAACAATCCGGTGAACTCGCCATGCGCGCCCGCTGAGGGTTGAAGCGTAATCGCGTCGTGGCCGGCAATCTCGCAGAGCATCTCGCCCAACTGCGCCATAAGCTCGATAGCACCGGCGGCGAATTTCCCCTGCGTAAAGGGATGCAAACCGGTGAAACCGTGGTTCGAGGCCGCTGTTTCGTTCGCTTTCGGATTGTATTTCATCGTGCAACTGCCGAGGGGATAAAATCCTTTATCGACATGATGATTGAGATTCGAAAGCCTCACGAAATGGCGCATCACATCGATCTCGGCCAGTTCCGGGAGACCGATTTTCTCACGCCTGCGCATATTCTCAGGAATGTCGCAGGGGGTCTCCGGCACATCCAGCTTGGGCAGATTAACACCGCTCACACCCGGCCTGGAAAGCTCGAAGATAGTCTTCTCGATAATTCTATCGGCCATTATTCCACCTCTTCGGGTTCGTTGTCATCATCGGGAGATATTCTCTCCAGCAATATCATACGGTTTTTCGGCGACATATAGGCTCGCATGAGATCCCTTGCCTCCGAATATTTATTCGGTTCGATCCAGCACTCACGGATTGTGAGAGTAATTTCATAGTTCACCGCATCGACAGACTGCGTCGAGTTAACGGCGATTCTTCCGAAACTGTTCGATACCGAAATTGGCTCGCTAACCCATGCCAAACGGTAATCTTTCGGGATTTTGACATTGAAACGATATGTTTCCTGAAACGCAGTGGGCAGAACGAGTGCTTCCGAACGCTCATCGAGGCTCGTCGAAATCTGGCTTGTGGCGAAATCGAGCGGGTTCCCCGGGAAATTGAAGATCATCATGTCATCCTGAATGAAAGCGTATTCGTCGGTCTCGAAATTCGCGCGAAGAGTAGGTGTATCGTCGAGATTCTCGACTCCGCCGATCTCGAATTTTTTCTCCCCTGCCATTTTCGCGCCGCCGAGATTCGAAAGGATGCTTTCGATCCTCTGTTCCTGCCTTCTCGGTGAAGCGTCACGGAAAATCTGCCGGAAATCCGCGGCGTAGTTGCCATAGAAAGCCGCCGACATCGTGCCGGCCATTTCGCCGCCCGCGCCAATTTCGATGTCGAAATCGAGAACAATGTTATTCTCCGCCGGATCGACTCGTGGAACTTCGACAATTTCGCCCTTTCCGGGGCTAACCAACAGCGCTTTTTCGCCGTCGAAACCGGGAAGGAACCCTGCGGGGGTGTATTCGTCCTCTGTCCACAACCAGAGCCTTCCGCCGCCGGAGGGATCATTGACCGTAACGATCATTCTCGAGAACTGGCTTATTGCGGGCACAAGTTCTTCCGTGCGGACATTCCGCGGCGCAACGAGTGCGATTTGCGGGTCGAAACCTTTCGCCTTAAGAAGCGCGGCCAGAAGCACCGCACGATCGCGCGTGTCGCCATAGCCGTTGACAATAACCTTCGACGCTTCATTCGGAACATAGCCGGCATCGCCGAGATCGAGTTCGATGAACTTGATACTCCGCGCGACCCAATGAGTCAGTGAGTCGATAGCGTCTATTCCGGTAAGGCCGCCGAGGATTTCGTCCGCCTTCGCCTGAACCGTTTCATCGACAAGAATTTTCGGCGCGGTGCGTTTTTGAATGTAATCCGCGGCGAGTGTCCAGCTCTTTGTGGTCGTGTAATAAACTGCGGGGAAAATATTTCTTCCGCGCGGACCTTGCGGTTCGGGCACGAAACCTTTGTAATTCTCGATTGTCCAGGTGTATCTATTGCCCTCGATACGAGGCTCGGGCGCACCGTTGGCAGATTTGTAAACAAGCTCCTGCCCCTCGGGCACGATGATCGTGAGCCGATAATATTTCACCGGCGTTTCCTGCGCGAGGAACTCGATGCCGCCGAATGGTTTTTTGGGAACATCGGTCGTCGTGATTTTGACACCAACATCCACGAGCGAGGAATCATCGACGCCGGGCATGGTAATTACCCTCTGCTGAAGGCTTGCGTAGATACCCGCTTTCGCCAAGCCGGGCGGTGTGATGTCGTTGATTTCGGTTTCGCCGGCAATCACGATACTGAAAGTCGAATCGCCGGTGGGCGAGATGCTACGCGCACGGACGATATCGATAGACTCGTAATCTGTATCGTAGGTAAATTTAATATTGGACATGTCCTTTTTGCCCATAAAGGTAAGGACTCGCGTAACATTGCGCCATTCAACACGATAGCCGCCGTCGGGCAGAAGCTCGATAGTCTTCTCGCCCCAAAGAAGGGCATATTTGGCGTCCGGGTAGTCTTCGCGCGTGGGCGAATTGACCGCAAGCTCGAAAGTCATATTGTCGAGGAGCGTATCCGCTTTCGACGGCACGGCATAAAGGCCGGAACTCATTATCGCCAAAGCGATTATAAGGAATAAAATCCGTCTCATTACGCATCACCCCCCTTCGAAAGAATAATCATGCCTTGGCCGGAATTCTCCATCCTTTTCACGGCTCTGCGATAATCGGGGTATTTTTCCGCAGGGATAACCGGCATCTTTATCATGAACGACGACTCGTAGGTAACGGTGTTGCCGTCGAGAGCATAGTTCATCTTGAAAGAAGCCGGGGCTTCGTCGATATCGATTCTGCTCGGAAGCGATTTCGCCGAGTATCCGCCGGGAAGTTTGATTGTCTCGCGAAGTCTCGACCCGATTGTGAATTGGATATTCAGCGGGAACTCGCGCTCGGTAAGAGTCGTGGTTTGCGATAGAAGCAGGCCGATTATATCGAAAACATATGTGGACATCGGCGATTTGACCAGAAGATACTCACCGGCGACGATTGCGTAATCGGGAATCTCGTATTCGAGAGTCATTTTCACCGGCTCCCAGAGGTTGTCGATTGGATTCGGTGTAACCGCGAGCTTTTTCACCTTCGCCGAAGGATGAACCGCAGTTTTGACCATCTGAGTCCAGAATCTTTCCTGCTGGGTCGATTCCATCTGCTGGAAGATGAGCCGCAGAACCTGATCGTAAAAACCGATCGCGTCGATTTCGACCACACTGCGGAAAGTGCCGTCCGGAAGAATCTCGCTGTTCGCGGAGATGCTCCCCGCCTGTGTCTCCGGCGGAAGGACAGGGTGATACATCAAGTCGTCGCCCTCGGCATTGCAGATAAGCGAGGCCTTCGTCATGTGATATGCCGGAAGCATGTCCATACAAAGCGCATCGGTTGGGTCCATCCAGTATTCTTTGCCATCGCGGTCATAAACCACGACTATCATATGATTAAACTGATTCGCCGCGATTTCTTTGTGGACATGATCCATAGGATTCGACAAAGCAACGTAGGATTCGAAACCGGCCTCTTCGAGCATAACGGCCAGCAGAGCCGATTTGTCTTTGCAAACTCCAGCCTGCGCCTCGAAAGTCTTACGGACATCGTGGGGGGTGATCCCCTCTTTATCGCCCATCGAAAGGCCAATGTAACGCACCGTCTGCGCGGTATAATAGAAAATCGCACGAATGCTGTCGAGTCCGGAAGTTTTGTCCTTCGTAAGCTCGGCGACAGTCTGACGGATAGCGTCGTCGGCGACCATATTCGGCTCGGAGAGTTTATATACGAGCTTCGAATAATCCCGCCATGTGATGTTCGATGCGAGGACCTTGGTCAGGAACTGGCCTAAAGAGGGCATTCCGTCCTCGGTGATTGCCATCGGGAAATTTTCGCCCTCCCAGTGGAAGACACGAAGCGAATCGCCGATAGCTTTCTCGCGAAAACTCACGCGGCCTTCGGGGTCGTTGAAAATTTTCCATTCGATTTTCTCGCCGAAAGGAACAACCAAAATCGCCTCGGAATGCATCACAGGCTCTGTGCTCTGGAAAACGGCGCGGTAATCCATCATACTTTCGAGCATCGGCTGAACAGTTTCGATTCGAATGGCGAACTCGAGCCCGCAACCGACCTCAAGTTCCGGCAGACGGATGACTTTCTGGCGAAGATTCGACCAGTAAATATCCATTTCGGCGTAGCCTTCGAGGGTTTCGTCGGTGATGTCTTCCTCGCGCACCGTAACAACGGTCGAATCGGGGTAGATGACTCGGACATATATAATGTCGATTGTCATCTGCTGGGTGTCGTAGCCGATTGGGATAGTCGTATAATCCTTGGTTGCCTTCATCGTGAGAAGCTTTGTGAGCGAATATGATGCCGATATCTGGTTGCCATCAGGATGAAAATACGATGAGTCCGATTCGTAAACTGTCACTGTATGTGCATTCGGCCAAGTATTTCTATCGCCGGCTTCGTGGAGAAGACGCATTATCTCCGGCGAGGCTTTTTCTACCGGCACTCTCGACCATCTATCGATCATCATCGATTTTCCGCCGCCGCAACCGGTTAGCAGGAGAATCGACAATAACGCTATGATTATCAAGTAGTTATGTTTCCTATGCATTTAGAACCTCCGCGGCGGTCTCTGCGAAATCGTCCATTTCGGTGCGCGACCGCTTCTCGGTAACGGCAATGAGCAGTTCGCTCTCACGTTCGGGGTAGAATCTCTGAAGAGGAACGCCCGCAAGGAATCCCTCGGCGGCCATCGCCTCGACGAAATCCCGCGCAGGCATTGATAAACGAACACCGAATTCGCGGAAGAAAGGCGCATTGTGCATAAGCTCGATTCCCTTAATTTCGGCGAGTTTACCGGCGAGATAATGGGCTTTATGATAACATTGTGAGGCAATGTCAGTGAATCCGCTCTCGCCGACCAGCGAAAGATAAACCGTAGCTGTCAGCGCACAGAGGGCTTCGTTTGTGCAGATATTGCTCGTCGCCTTTTCCCTGCGGATATGCTGTTCGCGTGTCTGGAGGGTCATCACAAAACCGCGTGTGCCCTTTTCGTCGGTGGACGCGCCGATAAGCCTTCCCGGCATCTTGCGGACATGCTTTTCTTTAGCGGCAAAAAAGCCGATATACGGCCCGCCGAAACCGAGGGGATTGCCCAGCGCTTGCGCCTCGCCCAATGCGATATCCGCGCCATATTCGGCGGGGGGCGTCAGAATTCCAAGTGAAATTGGGTCGGCAACCGCAATGAACATCGCGCCGGAATTCTCGACAGCCTTTGCAAAGGCGAATCCGTCCTCGACACATCCAACAAAATTAGGATTCTGAATAATCACAGCGGCGACGCTTTCGTCGGCCATCTCCGCAAGTTTGGCATAGTCGGTCAGGCCGCACTTTGCGGGGATAGTTACAAGCTCGATTCCGGTCGGATGAGTGAATGTTTTCAGCACTTTGAGATAGTGCGGATGCAAATGTTCGGGCACGAGGACTTTATTTCTGCCCTTCTCGCCGGCGGACAAAAGAACAGCCTCCGCGAGCGCGGTCGGGCCGTCATACATGCTGGCGTTGGCGACGTCCATTCCGGTAAGTCTCGCAATCAGCGACTGGAACTCGAAAATCGCCTGAAGTGTCCCTTGCGAAACCTCCGCCTGATAGGGAGTGTATGCCGTCGCGAACTCGGGCCGCGAGGTGATATGACCCACCGCCGCAGGAATATAATGGTCGTATGCTCCCGCTCCAAGAAAACTGATAAACGAAGCGGAATCAGCATTGGTCGCAGAAAGCGCCCATGCCTCGTTCAAAGCCTCCATCTCGCTGAGGGGTTCCGGAAGTTTCGGGCTTCGAAGGCACAGCAATTCATCGGGAACCGCCGAGCGAAGAAGTTCCGCGAAAGAGGCATAGCCCATCGCCGACAGCATCGCTTTGCGGTCCTCGGGGGTGTTCGGTATGTATCCCATTTTGACCTACTCGACCAATTCCGCGTAATCTTTCGCGGAGAGAAGCTCTTCTAGCTCGGAAGCGTCGGACATCCGCAATTTCACGAACCAACCGCCCCCGTAAGGTTCCTTGTTGACTATTTCGGGATTATCTTCGAGGGCTTCGTTTACCTCGACAACCTCGCCGGAAACAGGGGCGTAGAAATCGGTAACCGCCTTCACGGCCTCGATTGTGCCCATCGATTCGAACTGGCTGAATTCGTCGCCAACCTCGGGAAGCTCGACAAAAACGACATCCCCAAGCTCGCTCTGCGCGAAATCGGAAACGCCCATTGTGACGATATCACCGTCAACTTTGGCCCATTCATGCTCTTTCGTGAACTTCAAATTCTGAGGAATCATCTCTCCTCCTTGTAGGGTTATATGACCTGTCGGTCATTTTTCATTTCAACTCGAACTTTAAATATAGATATGCTTTTTTTCAAATGCAAACCATTTTATCGTGGAAAGACGAATCAAAATCGAAGGGCTAATCTCTCGGGATAGGCTGGGCAGTGGAAGCGAATTCGCCGGAGTTGCAGACATAGCCTCGATAAGCTATTTTGCCGCGATTAATCGTAACTATCACCGCGCCACATGAGTCGGTGCGAATAACCTCGCTTCCGGCGCACGAGTATTCATAAATAACTCGCTCCGAGGGATGACCGAACCGATTTTTCGCCCCAACCGAGATAATGGAGAGCATCGGCGTGGATTTTTCGATCAAAATAGCACCACTGCTGTATTTGCTACCGTGATGGGGGACTTTGACGATGTCACATTCGAGGTCTGCGATTTCCGCGATTTTGTTTTCCGTTGGAATACCGATATCGCCGGTGAAGAGAACCTGAGATTCGCCATAGTCGAGCATCAGAACGGCACTTCCTTCGTTTGGATTGACGAATAGGGAGCCTGCAGACGATACTGAAGTGGTGTCCGGCCAAAGGACTCGAAATTCTGGGAATTCCGGTATCGTCTCGCCGTGAGAAAGCAAAACCACAGGTGTTCCGACAGATTCCGCATGGGCAATGAATCCGCGGTGGAGATTGCTTGTGTAAGTCGCGTATGGAATATAAATTGCGCCGAACTCTATCTCTTTTTGAAGCTCACGGAGGCCTCCGACATGGTCGGCATCGGAGTGGGTCATAACTACGGCGTCGATGTGCTCGAGTCCGCGCGCTTGAAGATATGGCAGGACACTGAAAGTGATATTACCCGGAGGTCCGCCATCGATAAGCATTTCCCGGCCATCGGCGAATTCCACGAGAGCGCAGTCCCCCTGCCCGACATCGAAAAAAGTGATGCGAATATCTTCGCGAAGCCTCTCCACAGAGGTCATCCGCCCCAATAATAGAACAATTGCGAATAACGTGAAATATCCCATCATAGCAAGTGTTTTTTTCGAAGTTTTCATTAGAGCTATGGGCGCGGTAATTAGCACGGCATAATAGCCATATATCCAGTAGATAGAGGGGTGCGGGAATGTTAAATAGGCATAGGGAAGCGACGCAAATATCTTTACAATATTTAATAAATATACTCGTATTAATAACCAGTCAGCCGACAAAAATAAGCTTGCGACGAAAGGCGAAATCGGCTGGATAATCGCGCCGAGTATGCCATAACCGATAATCAGCCCCAGCGGCGGCAAAACCGCGAGGTTCGCTATCGGGCCAATAAGTTGAAATCTGTGAAAATGCCACGCCACAAGCGGCGCGGTGCCCAATGTCGCGGAGAGTGAGACAATAAAGGGGGAAATTATCCACTTTCCGAGAAAATCGCCCCTGCAAAGTCGCCCAGGAAGCCAGCCCTGCAGAATCGGCATCAGATAGCCTATCCCCAAAGTCGCGCCAAAACTGAGTTGGAAACCGATGTCGTAAATCCATATCGGTTTAACCGCAAGCAAAACCGCCCCCGCCGCGCCTATCGAGTTGAGTAAATTCGGCGGACGGCTTAATGATGCACCGATTATGATGATAGAAAACATGAATCCTGCGCGAAGCACCGAGGGCCTTCCGCCGACAAGCCCCGCGAAAACCGCCAGCAGAGCTATTGTCAGCAATGCCGCAACGCCGCGCGGAATTCGAAACACCGACGCGAAAACAAACCATGCGAGCCCCGCGATAATTCCGACATGTAACCCACTAACCGCAAGAATATGCACCGTCCCCGAATCGGTGAAAGCGTCGCGGACTTCGCTGGGAAGCTTCCGCCCAAGGCCGAGAAGAAGCCCTTTCAGAAGCGCCGCAGAGTCACCGTGAAGATTTGAATCGATTGTCTTCTCGATATGTATGCGAAGCGGATTTATTAATTTTGTTAAGAAATAATTACCCTCAGATCGGCCTATCCTGCGGACATTGTTGTCGCGATAAACGAAAGCAATCGTGCGGATTCCAGCGGATTCCAGTGATTTTTTAAAATCATAAGCATAGGGATTCGTCGCGCCGCGCGGTTCCTGCAGTTTGGCGTCGATTGCTATGTAATCGCCGAATTCGAGCGGATTCGCCTGATACAGATAAACACGCACTTTGCCGGACACGGACAACGTCGTATCGCGAACAAAAACCGAATCTACGGCGATTTCGAATCTTTGCCTGTCGCCGGAAAGCTCGATCTCGCCGCAAATCGCCCCATAAAGGCGCGTCTCGTGGCCGATAAGCTTGCATACATCGTCGGGGGCTATTCGGCTCAAAGCCGCATATCTAAAGGCTCCGAAGGATACAAGCGAGAATATCGCAAAAAGAAACGCGACAATAGTTGATTTGCGTCTGCAAAAAATGGCTGTCAAAATGGCTAAGATAGAAGCCCCAACAGAAAACGCCCCGTAGATCAGGGCGTTTTTTTCGATGCCTATTGGTAGATGCTTAGCTATCGCAATTCCGAAAGCGATAAGGGCAAAAACTGTCAACAGCGGGGCGGGCGGAGTCGCTCTTTTCACGAAAGACCCAAACGCGTGCGAATCTCCGGAAGAATGTAAATGTCCTCGAGTTTGTCGCTCTCTAAAGCCAACTCGGCGGAGAGCAATTCGATTTTGGACGCGTCCGAAAGCCCTTTGTTTATAAGGATTACCCGCCCGTCGTGAATCCTACAAAGACCACCGGAAACCGTGCCCATTTTTTCATATCGAATCTCGATGCCGATTTTCACGGCGAGTTCTTCCAGTGCCTGAAGTAACTGTTCGCGTCGCATAATTCTCGATTCTCTAAAGTGGACTCGACGAAAATATAATCTTTTAACACCTTTTTTCGCAAGGAGTATTTTTACGATTATATATAATTCCGTCTCGCCCTTCGCAGATTCGCCTCCACTGAGATTCTGCGCGGTTAAGCGATTAAGTATATCAAAAAAGGGCGAGCCATAATCTCGCCCCTTCGATGTCGGTTACGCAAAAATTTTTTATCTTCTCGGCGGCGCTTGGTCAGCGACTTCGAGAAATTTCGCGAGGAGGTCGATTTGGCATTCGATATCATGCTTTTTAACGAGGCCAATCGGGCTGTGGATATATCTCACGGGTGCGGAGATTGCCGCCACGCGCACCCCTCCGGCGGAGGTTTCAATGGATGTGGCGTTGGTAGTGCCCGCATTTTTCACAACAAACTGGTAATCGACACCGTTCTTTTCGGCGATCTGGGCGAGAAAATCGACCAATGCCCTATCCGCGATTAGAGAGCGGTCTGTAATGCGAAGTTCCGCGCCTTTGTTTTGACATGCAAGCCTTCTATGCAAAGGCACACCGGGTAGATCGTTGGAGACAGTGCCTTCGAGAGCGATTGCGATATCGGGTTTTACGCTGAAAGCCGCGCATCCGGCACCTCTTAGGCCGCGTTCCTCCTGAACCGCCGCCACAAGATAGAGATCGCAGGCGATTTTTTTCGCCTTTTTGAGCGCTTCGATTATGACAAAAAGCCCGAGCCGGTCGTCGAAAGCCTTGCCGATGAAGGCATAGCCCAAATCCTCGACCATGCTGTCGAAGGTTACAGTATCGCCTATTTTGACTTTGTCCCTAACTTCATTCATTGGCAACCCGAGGTCGATAAAGGCGTCCTCGATGGCCACAGCCTTGTCGTGATCGGCGTTTTTATCGAGCAGATGGGGCGGGGCCGCGCCGACAACACCTTTCAAATCGCTCTTGCCATGGACAACAACGCGCTGAGCATAGAAAACTCGGGGATCTACGCCTCCAAGTGGGATAACTCGCACAAAACCGTTGTCGTCGATATGCGAAACTATAAACCCAACCTCGTCGGAATGGGCATCGAGAGCCACACGAGGACCTTCGCCGCCGACATGGACAATGAGGTTGCCGACGTTATCGAACCACGCCTCTTTGGCGAAGGACGCCGTTTCGCGCTTGAAAATCTCTGCAACAGCGCGTTCATGCCCGGAGACACCGGGAGTGTTGCAAAGCTCTTCTAAAAGTTTCCAATTCATATTTCCTCCGTTATGGATTCACGATGGATATTTTTCCGATATATTCGTCGCTCTCGACTGCGATACGATAGATATAGATACCTGTCGCGAGCCTTTGGTTATGCATATTTCGAGGCCGCCATGCCAACGCGCCTTCGCGTGTTAGATGCAGACCCTTGCTGGTAGCGTCTTCGAGGTGGAACACGAGGTCGCCGGCGGAATTCCATATATTTAGCGCAATTGTGCTGTTTTCTGTGAGCGAGTAGGGGAAATAGAGGAACTCGCTTTCCTCGCCGTAGCGGAAGGGGTTCGGGAAGGGTGGATTTTCGATATTGTGGAACATATCGACTTTGGCATTGACAACCGGGCCGATGAGCAATTCGCCGAGGTTTGCCGGCACGATATGCTGGCGGTCAAGATTTGCGATTACTGCGACAATGGCGTCATAACGCCACAGCCCGACAAGAGTGTCGGGATTTCGGAAGATGTTCAGGGTTGTGTCCCTCGTGTCCGACGGGTAATTCGGCGAGATGCCGTTGATTAGCGCCGAGACGGTATCGATAGCCGCGAGTTCTGCCCAACCACCGCCCGTATGGTTTGGCGGAAGACCGAATTGGCCGGTCAAATCGACATAAACCGCGCTCCCTGCTCCCGGAAGGGAAGTTGGCAGAGAACTTCGGGAGATGCGTGCCGGTTCGGGCATCGAAAAGGCGTCTGCGTAACCCCAGCCTCTGCTGTTTTCGCCGACAAATAGATTCCACTGTGCGAAATCGCCATAAAGGGTGTCGAGGGTTATCCCGACAGAGTCCGCCCAATTCGCGAGCGCAACGAAAACCCCAGCAGTAGGAACTCGTTCCCAAATATCTATAATCGCCGATTCGCCGTAATTTGCGGCGATATACAGCGGCAAAAGCACTGTGCCATAAATTCTGCCGGAGGGAGTGTCGTCGTTGAGAGCTTTGGAGGGGTATTCCTGAAAATAATCGAGATAGTGCAAATAGTCGTTTATATGCGGGAAATTCAGCTCCTCCGACCAAACCGCCGTCGCCTCCATCCACCAAACCCAGGTCATATTTGTGCCGTATGCAAAATGAATTGCGTGAAAAAACTCGTGGGCACATGTTACTGCGAGGGCGTCGGTTTCTCGTCCGACATAGGTCGGAAAACCCGCAAAATCATTGTCGATAGTAATAAATGCTGTCGCTGTGCCGTTCGCAAGGGTGGAGTCGGCATGTGTCATTCCATAAAGGCCGGGGCGCATATTGACAAAATACACATCGGTGCGGTCGTTGCCGCCCCTGCCGAAATCTGGCACCGGCGGTTTCGCGCCGAGAGAATCGACCAGCTTTGCACGGGTTCTTTCGAGATACTCTGCGGCGAGTTCCGCCCAATCGGGGTAGCCGCTGTCGTCATTATCAGTTGGGTCGATGCCGCTGTCTGGATTTTCCGTAGCGAGATGATACCAGATTCGAAAGTTACCTGCCTCAGAGTCAAAATAATATGGCAGGATCGGGCGTTCGGAAATAAGCGGGGCGCGGGTTCGAGCAACTTCCGGCAAGCCGCAGACTATCGCGTAGGCGCTCGAAACGGCTATAATCGCGATTATTATCGAAAATTTTTTCACTTCGACCTTTTCTCGCCGGCCCTTTCGTAAAAATAGTTGTCGATTTGGCTCATAACATCGTCGGGAACGGTTCTCTCGAAAGGTATCACGCGCGCATTGGCGATTTCATCGACGAAGGTCAGCGCGATGTTTGCGATGGAACGCAGGGAGTTTTCGTTGACATTGCGCATGTCATCGTCGCAAGAATGTCCCAAACTCGCACCAAGACCGGATCTCCCGAAACTGACCGCAGGGATTCCCGCCCACGCGAAGGGCATGTTATCGCTAGAATAAATACCGCGCGAAACCCGTAATCCCATGCCCACCAATTTGTTGCGCGAGTCGATATAGTTCGCAAGCTCGTTCGAGCCGGTAACGATTGCCTTGTCTTCGCCGAAAATATCGCCGCCGAGGTCGAGATTGACCATGAGCCGAATTTTGCTTAATTCGTCGGCGTGCGCGCGGACAAATTCACGGCTTCCCAAAAGCCCCAGCTCCTCGCTCCCGAAGAAACAAAAACGCAAGGTTCTGCGAGGCTTTTTCTTCGCGAAATAGCCGATAAGGGCGAGCATTTCGACACATCCCGCACCGTTATCTACCGCGCCGGGTGAGCTTGCGACGCTGTCGGCATGGGCACCGATGACTATCTGCTCGTCATCGATTTCGCCGGGGATAATCGCAATTAAATTATGGCTTGTCCCCGTGAAATCTTCCTGTTGAAGAGTTAAGCGAATATTCTCTTTCGCTGAGATAATTTTCCTCGCGGCCTCGTAGCTGACAACCGCGCCGGGTGTGCGTCCGAATTCCTCGATAAGCGACTCTTTAACAATTGGGTAACCGGGGGTTTTGCCCGGTTCGTTGATTAGGATGAAAGCCTCTGCGCCAAGGCGTTTGAGGTTGCGATAAATGTCGTAGGACATCCTTTTGTGAAGCAGGATAATCTCGCCACGCGCGGAGTCCATGTTTTCGATGTTCGGAATTTCGACATAGCGCGCCTTTGCGGTAATATCGGCGGAGCCGGTGAGACCGATGGGATTTGCTTTGAAACTTTGTGGCGGTTCCGAGAGAATTTCGGCTATGCCCGTTCCCAAACGGAAGGTTCGCACTTCGAAAGGCTCAAAATGTGCCTCGACGCCAATTTCACGAACTTCCTCGGCGAGAATTTCAAGCGCTCTTAGCTCCTCGGGAGTTCCGCCGACGCGCTCGAAAGCAATTTTCTTAAGTGTTTTAAGCATAATTTCCGCCTATCTGCCGGAGCTTCCGAAACCACCCTCGTCGCGGTGCGTATCGGAGAGTTCATCGACAATTCGATATTCGGGTATTTCGACCCTGTTAATTAGAATCTGTGCGATTCTGTCGCCGTTTTCGATTTTGAAAGGTTCGCCGCCGAGGTTTATCATAATGACCTGAACTTCGCCACGGTAATCCGAGTCGATTGTGCCGGGCGAGTTCACCAATGTAATGCCATGTTTCGCCGCAAGACCGCTTCTGGGGCGAATTTCACCCTCATAACCCACTGGAATTTCGAGCGCGATTCCGGTGGGCACAAGCGCTCTTTTCCCGGGGAAAATAACAACCGGTGATTCGAGACACGCTCTCAAATCCGCTCCGGCGGCACCCGCGCTCATAAACTCCGGAAGTCTTGCACCTTCGCGAAGTATTTTCACATTGGCAACCGGCGCAGAACTCATGCCATATCCCTCGATTCGAGCCAGTTTGGGCATGTTTTTTTATTGACAGGCCCCACCGCGATTCCTGTCATAGCATTGGGATCGAAAAGTTCGACTGCAAGCTCACGAACTTGTTCTGCAGTAACCGTGCGGAGTTTTTGGATGCTTTCGTCAACCGTTACAAAACGTCCAAGTTGAAGCTCGTTTTCTGCGAGGCGGTTCAACATCGAATTGACTGAATCCTTTTGCAGTAATAATCTACCGGAAAGACCGTCTATACTCTCTTTGAGTGCGGCATCGTCGATAATTCCGCCTACAATGTCGTCCATAATTCCGCGAAGAATATCGAAAAACTTCGCCACCGATTTCTGCTCGAACGCGCCGAAAACACCCCAAATGCCGCAATCATTGAAATATTCGCCGAACGAGTGCACATCGTAGCCGATTCCGGCCTCTTCGCGAACCCTGTGAAATAGAAGGCTCGAAGCACCAATTCCGAGAATTTTGTTAAGAATCGCGAAGGCATATCGGCGCTCATCGCTTATGGGAAAGAGTTTGCCGCCGAGGATTATATTGACCTGTGCCGATCTTTTTTTTATCAATTTAATGAACCCTGAATCCATCGATGGCGGAGTTGTTCTCCCGTTTAAGACTGGATTTACCGGCAAGGAGACATATTTTTCCGCCAGCTCGCAAAGTTGCTCATGATCAACCTTACCAGCCGCCGCAACGATAGTTTTTCCGGAAACGTAGTATTTACGAAGAAAACTCAGCACATCTTCACGAGTAGTCGATTCGATGCCTTCCGGAGTTCCGAGAATCGAATTTCCGAGCGGATGCTCGCCAAAAAGCACCGAGGGGAAGAATTCAACGGCGGTTTCCTGTGGAGAGTCCTCTATTTCCGCCATTTCTTCGAGGACGACCTTCTTTTCGCGCTGGAAAGCATCCTCTTCGATACGCGAATGCGCGATCATATCGCCTGTGATATCGAGGGCGAGCGGAAGATGTTTCGCCGGCAAATAGGCGTAATAGCAGGTTTCCTCGCGCGAGGTATAGGCATCGCCGGAGCCGCCGACATTCTCGAGCTCACGGGCAATCTGAAGTGCGGTTCGAGTCTCGGTGCCCTTAAACATAAGGTGTTCGACGAGATGCGCCATGCCCTCGTTGCCCTTTGGGTCGTCTCTCGATCCGATGTCCATCCAAACGCCAACCGCGACTCCAGAACGCCCCTTCAGCGGCAGAGAGAGGACTTTGGTTCCGTTCGGTAATACAGTTTTATTGTAGTTTTCTTTCATAATTATAAAAAATACATTTTTGCGCACAATAAGTCAAAATAAATTATCGCAACGCTTGTTCGGTAAATGGGACGCTGAATTTAAGTCGAAATCACTTTGAATCAAAAAAAATGCTTCGGCTTGCTTGTTTCGAGCTTACCGAAGCACTTATGCACAGTTTCGAACCTTTTCTACCTCGGGCCGAGAGGCATGAAATAAACCGGTGCGCCTTCGACTCCAAAAAGTTCTGCGACTTCGTCGTCCTTGAATGCGCCTATCATCACAGTCGAGAGGTTAAGTGCCTCCGCGACGAGATGAATATTCTGCCCGATATGGCCAGCTTCCATATGCACATAGCGTTCCGCGCGTTCGCCGTAGCGTTTCGCGGTTCGCTCGTAGATTGCGAAAAGACCGACCACCGCCGAGGCGTTTCTCAGTGAGGATTGCCCCAGCGCGGCATCCGCGAGGGCATTGATGTAATCGCCCGGTTTGACCAACTCCAACGCATGTTCCTGTTCGATGTATCGATAGATACCCTTTTCGAGACCGGTAACATTTCCAGCCACGAGATAGGTGTCCATGGGGTAGGTCGCACCTGCGCTGGGTGCGGCGCGGAACCGGCCATCGGCAGTGATTCCGGCGGCAGACCAAAGGACCTCGCTAATCTGTTCGAGAGTCATTCCGCCCTCAGTATAACCGCGTCTGCTCCGCCTTTGGGCAATCGCCTCGTGCACCGACATTTCCGCACCCGGAGGCTCTGGAAGTTGTATTACCTGCGCCATAATCGCACCTGCAACAAGAATTAGGGCTATTTTGATTCCCGCTCTATGCAAAATGGCCCCCTTTTCTATTTGATTTTCTCTGCCTTTTGAATAACGATATTTTCCTGCGGGACATCGGAGGGCAAGGGCGCTTTCGGGCCGGTGGGCGTCAGGGCGATGGCGTCGACAACCTCCATACCGGCGATAACCTTACCGAAAACCGCATATCCCCATCCGCGCATATCCTGGCTCGTGTGGTTCAGAAATGCGTTGTCCTTATGGTTGATGAAAAACTGCGCCGTCGCAGAATGCGGGTCGTTGGTTCGCGCCATCGCGATTGTGCCGCGGTCGTTCTTGAGGCCATTATTCGCCTCGTTCTGAATCGGCTCGTTGGTTTTTTTCTGCTGAAGTTCCTCTGTGAAACCGCCGCCCTGAATCATAAAATCTTTGATTACACGATGGAAAATCGTGCCGCTATAGAAATCCTCTTCGACATAGCGAAGGAAATTCGCCACTGTAGCAGGAGCTTTGTCGGGATAAAGCTCGATGTCGATATTTCCAGCGCTCGTGGTCAATCTGACAACGGGATATTCGGTCGCCGCCGTTTTTTCTTCTGTCTTCACAACTTCCTCCGTTCCTTCCGATGCACAAGCAGGCATAGAAACCAGCATCGCGATAAGAATTGTTAGAAATACACCTCTCATTTTTTCTCCTTTTGATTCGAGGCGCTCCTCAATAGGATTTGCCTCTATGTTTTTCAATTTTCTTTCTTGCCAATGCGACAATCGAATCGTCCTCCGAAGTCTCTATCATCCATAGCCATACACGATTCGCATCGTCGATTCGATTGCGGAATTCCAGCGCTAACGAGAGATCATAAAGCAGTGTCTGATCCTCGCTTCCGGCGCATAAAAGGGTGTCGCCCTGAACCGGAACCAGAATTTTGAGGGCGGCATCGACATCTCCCAACCTAACAGCGAGCTTGCCAATCTGCTCTCCAAGCACACATTTGAACTCCCCCGTGCGGAGGGTATCGAAAACCTCGCTCGCCACCTGATATCCTCTTTCGTATTCCGCCATAGAGAAATACACTCGCACAAGCCCTAAAAGAGCGTCTGCACGGATTATATCCAGCGCTTCGGTGTTGTCTCGAAGGTTGTTATAAAGTATCCTCGCTTCGGGATACCTGCCCATTCGCTCATATGTCAGCGCAAGACGAAGCTCTGTATAGTTTAGCTCGACAGGATTCTGTGCTTTTTCTATAACTTTGTTATAGGCAATCATTGCGCCGTCGAGATCGCCGTTTTCGAGCAGATAGTCGCCGTAGTTTATCATCCCGCGAGCCGCAAGAGCGAACTCGTGATACTCATTTATCAGATGTGTAAAAATATCCGAAGCCGCCGAGGTATCGTTCATTTCGAGATAGCATCGCCCCATGCGATAATTCGCCTCGACCAGAATCGAGTCGGGAATCGCTCTTTTGCGAAGTCTGTCGAAAACGATTGTCCCCTTTTCCCATTCCTTCGATTCGCATAGATATGTTCCTATATCGAGGAAAATATCTCCGATGATGGGCGAGTCGGGATATCTTTCGAGGAAGGATTCGAGAACCTGAAGTGCATCCTGATGGATTCCAAGATACATTCTGCCCAATTCCGCCGAAACCCTCACCCTGTCTGCCGTTTCTCTCGAAACCGAATATGATTCGATGTTGTCAGATAGCGTTATCAGCTCGGAGTAGTTCTTTTTCGCGAACAATATGTCGTTCAAACGGTTAACGACATCGTCAGCTTTACGATTTCTGCGGTATTTCACGAGGAATTCATTACTGCTTTCGACTATCCTCGTCGTGTCCCCAAGTGCGACATAGCATTGAATCAAATCGTAAAGTGCTTCGTCGCAGACCTCTCCTCTGCACGTTTTTAGAAAATCTGTAAGCTCCTGCGCGGCGCGTCCCGGACGTCCCTCTTTAAGGAAAGTCTCGGCATAAATTAGCCGTGCGCGCTCCGAAAGGTCGTCATCGAAACCGGAGAACACGCCGGAAAGGTAAATTCGCGCATCGTCATAATGCCGATTCCGAATATGACACCACGCCAGCCCCCATCCCGATTCACGTTTCCTATCCGGCGAATAATCATAGGCGAGCTGATAATAGGACAGTGCATCGCGGTATCTCCGCCTTTTGTAGGCGCACTCACCGGCAAAAAGATAGCATTCGCCCTTTAGTGCTTTGCTTTCGGCCACATCGCCGGCTTTCGCAAAACTGTTCTGCGCGGTAGCAAATTCGCCGTCTTGAAGGAAAAGATAGGCAATTCGCATAAGCACATCGGCGTTCAAATCCGGGTCGAGATTCTCCGAGAGCACTCTGTCCTGATCCGCGCGAGTCGCTTTTGTTTCTATCTCGCCCAAAAGCTCGAGATAGGGCAATCTATCGACATATGGGGAATCCGGAAACCGGAATCTGAGCCGCTCGAATTTTCGCATTGCCACAAGATGGCGATTCTCCATGAAATCCACCGCGGCGAGAAGAAACAGCGCTTCGTCGGCCCACCAATGCGCCGATTTCCTCGTGGAAATCTCGTAGAACTCCATAGCCGCTTCGAGTTTCTCACGGCAACTATCCCATTCGCCTTTGGAAAATTCGATAGACCCCATTCGGTAATTAATCTCACCCTCGGCGATGTTGCGCGGAAAACGTCGTAGAAGCCCCTCGAAAACCTGCTCGGCGCGGTCGGTAGCCCCCATTCGCATTAGCGAAAGCCCCTCGAAATAACCGGCCATAAGACGCATAATAGCCTGTCCGCGAACTCCTATAGACAGCGGACTAAAGATTCCCGCGGCCGTATCATATTCGCTGATAAGGAAATACCAAACCCCAAGCCAGAATCTTCCCCAGGGCGGGCTTCGTATCGAAAAAACCTCGCGAAGATATTCATCTTTGCCGCTCTGATGAAGCATCTCGCCAATCCAGAAAGCCGCCCAATCGGAGGCGGGATCGTTGTATGGCGGGGCTATCGCCCGTGAATAGCTGTCCTTTGCACGGATATCCCATCCCAAAGCGCGATAGCTGTAAGCTTTTATCAAAGCGTCTTTTTGTGTGATTTCGCCGTCGATATTGCGATCGACAAAAAAGTGGGCAACACGAGGCTCGGAGCGAATTACACCCCGAGCCCAGTAGTCGTTGAAAAGTTCTTCCGATGTCGGTTGCGCCAGGCAGAGCTTGGCCGCGAGAAGCGCGAGTAAACTAATCCGGGCGCTCCAATGCAGTGTCTTTGCCGTCTTCTTCTCGTTTTGGCGCATAAAGTTGAGAGATTCCTACGCTTATCGAGGTTTCATCTTTGCCGAAGTAGGTTGCCTCCAAAGAGATAACATAACCCTTGCCAACATCGATGTCAAGCCCCAAGAGCGGTTTCGGATATTGGCTCGGATCGCTGAAAAGGCTCGTAACCGAAGCGTAGGGCTGGGGATTCGTCGAATAATAATCGATGTATTTCCTCCCTGCAATGTATGTCCAATGAACACCGACATAGGGCTTGATCCTCCCGAATTCCCAGCTTCCGTAGAGAGAAAGGTCGATGGTCTGGAAGCGATAGGTTACCTCGGAGCGGCGCGTCGTGCCGAATGGGATACTACCGGAGGTCTTGGTCGTAAGCCATGTCGCGGCGGCATACCAGCGGATCGGATAATAACAGGTGTTGCATCCCAAATTGGGATAGAAAACGGCATAATGAAGCCGCGAACCAAGCCCGAAAGCCATCTCTCCGCTTCCGTCGAAATTGCTTTGCGCAATATTCATATCCGTAACACCGATATAGCCGTAAAGATCGAGATACCTAAGCACTCCGAGCGACGGTTTTGCGAGAAGTCTTTGCGAATCGAGTTTGAAATCGCTATTCGGATACCGGATCTTCCACTTTTCATAGGTATATTCCGCGGCCATTCCGAACCGCTCGTAGGGCGTCTCGCCCGTAGGGTTCGCGACCATTATTGCCATCAGCGGAGCCGTAAGAACCGCCGCAGTGGCGAAAATGAGGATTAGCCTATTTCGCATAACCTTCTCCTAATCGATGCCACGGCTTTGTTTAACAGCGCGTAGCCATTGATCCATTTTTTCTTTATCGAAGAAGAACTCTTGCTCCGGAACAATCGCGGAAAGCGGGGTCTCTGGAATCGTATCCGAATCCGCGGGCGCATAATACGGCCTTCTGCGGCCAGAGGTATAGGTTATCGAAGTCGATTTTACGCCGCCGGTGCTTGTAATCTCGAAAGAGAGAATGTCAAGAGCCGGGCCGGTAGAATCCGGAGCTGTAAGTGTCCACGAACACTCGCCCGTTGCACTTGAGATCTTAATCGCCGCATCAACCAAAGTCGCCATAGCCGGTGTCAAACGCACACTCTCGCCGCAAATCGGGTTGCCGAAAACATCCAACACCTGGAACCCGACAACATAATTGAAGTTCCACGGTGCTTCCGAAGGCGCAGTTATTATGCTATTCGAAGCCCTCGGCAGTCCATGGTTCAGAACAACGCTGTCCGAAGCCGAAGACGAACCGGATATCGCATTAATTAGCGCAACTCCACCACGAATAGCTCCGCAAGCATCGTCTTCGTTCAATGTCCTCGCGGTGTATCCTGCAGTGGCGAAACTAACTGCGCACTCGTTCGTTGTAACGATTGGCGTTTCGATAGTTCCCCATGTCGTAAAGAGGTTGATAGACGTGTTGTCCACCACCGGATGCGAATTTATATCTTCGAGAACAACTGTGGCCTCCGAAACACCAGTTTCATCCGCCACAACCGCAGTCGGCGAGGTCGAAACCGTCATAGTAATCGGCGGACCGCTGTTGAAGAACTGCACAGTATCGGCGCGTGTAACGGCGGCATCGCGAGTCTCCGCAACAATCGTTACCAATCCCGGTTCGTTCGCCCATGGTGCCGGAGGCGGAGCACTGTTGCTTCTCGGATTCGCCGAATACCATGTCGCAAAGGCGAACCCGCTGTCGTTGGTTACCGCCGAGGTCGTTATCGCACCCTGCAAAGCTGTAAACCACACCGATGTCCCCGGTGCGACCGGATTGTCGTATTCATCGGTAACTATCGCCATAACAGGGTTCGAGAGGCCATCTACAAGCCATCCGCCGATGTTGCAATTCCCGACCGAAACCGAAACATGATAAGGCAAACCGCTTCCAACAGTAACCCTCGGCGCTCTCGATATAATCGTGTCGCCAACCGACACAACCGCACGCGCCTCGACAACAACTGCGCCCGAACGATCGCCGCTTCGAAGGGTAACGCTCGCGCCGCCGTTTATCGTAAATACTGGCGAGCTAATAAGTCCGCCACCCGGGATCAACTGCGGATTTATCGAGCCGCCGGTGGGATATTCGACTACACGGAAGGTTACCTCGCTGGAATCACGCACCGGATTATCGTATTGGTCGAAAATAACCGCTTGAATTACCGATTGGTCGATTTCGCCGACACCGCGGATGTATATGAAGTCGCGGCTAACCGTGATGTCCATCGTGTGCGGCGGCCCGGCCTTTATCAGGAAGTCCTGCTGTGCTCTCGCCGCGCCGGAAACAGCCGTGATTCCGGTCATCCCGGCTTTAAGCCCCGGAGTGAAGAAGGTCGCGAAATATCCCGCGGAGTCCACCGGAATAATCGGGTCAGCGATGCTTCCGGTGCCGGCGCTATCCACCGATAGATAAACATAGGTGCCCGCCGCAACCGGATTTCCGGAAGCGTCGAGAACAGTGCCGCTGACAAGGCTCGATGTAGAGCTTCCAACAGTTGCCGTATCCGGAACGACTGTAAGCTCGATATCAGCTGGCGGTCCGGCGGCATAATTCACAACAACAATCGATGTCTCCGAAAGACAGATTGCCCTAATCGTATCCGCACCGCTTGTGTCCGCCGCTGTCAATATCGCCGTAGCGATACCGCCCGACAGATAGTCGAAGGGTGTAATCAGGCCAAGTTTCGAGGTGAACCTAACCATAACACTGTCCGCGATTGGGTTCCCGCTCGAATCGAGCACCAGAGCACGGACATCGGCATTCGAAGCGCCGTCCGCAGGAAGACCTCTCGGAGTTACCGTCAGGATAATCGTATCGACGGCGTTTGGCACGAAATCGACCGGTAGATATCCGGTTGCACTTCCGCTCGAAGCCGTCAAATAACTCGATCCCACTCTATTCGGTGCAGTTAGCCGGAATCGAACTCCACCCTGGCCGTTCGTTACAGCAATCGGCGGGCTAACCGAACCCATGTTTATTGTGAAATTAACCGGAGCGCCGGGAACAGGGTTCCCGAAAGCATCCTCGACCCACGCCGAATCGGCCAGAGTATCCGAACCATTTGCGATTAGCTGAACAAAGCTCGTATCGAAACGAACCACCGCCGGCGGTCCGGGGTTGAAATAAACCGACTGTGTATCCGAGGTTACTGTATCGCTACCAAGCGGGATATATGCATAAACATAGGTGCTTCCAGCGACCGACGGCGCATACAGATCGACAATCGCCCTGCCGTCGGTGGTGTTCTGTCTGTTCGGAACGATAAGTGCATTCACATTCCCCGGAGGAACCAACTGCGCAAATCGGACGATAGTGCCGTCCGCAATCTGAAGCCCGGACGAATCTGTAACAAAGGCTGTTACATTCGTGCTCGAAACTCCGTCGGCATTCATATATCGGGATTCAATCGCGAGGCCGATCTCGGCGACAGTTGTTGGCATCAGGTCGATCTGAGTAATACCGGTTGCACCCTCGCATGTTGCGTTTATCACGGCAACACCCGAGAATCTTCCCGCACGGAACCGGATATTGAAAGAACCGGTATCGTCGGTGGCTGTTACCGGCGTGATTGTGCCATATGTTGCGGGGTTGACACTCAAATTGACTATTTTGCCGGCATTAACACGATTTCCGACCTCGTCGTAAACGACGCCGTAGATACGCGTTGTGTCCGTTTCGTTCGAAAGTAGTGTCGAATCGATCGGCCACAATTTGACATAATACGGCGGACCGGAGATGAACTCCATATCGACGGAATCGGATATCCCGCCGCTGGTGGCGATAAGTGTATCCCATCCAACTGTCGTGTAGGAGGTTATCGTCGCCGAAACCTGACCGCCAACTGTCGTCGCGAAAATCGGCGAAATATTGCCAAACCCAAGTCCGCTGAACCTAACCGGAGTGCCATCGGAGACTATCAGTCCAAGAGTGTCGAGCACGAAACAGGTTACGTTAGCCGTAGAAACGCCGTCCGCGGTGATTCTCGAAGGCACAACCGTAAGTAAAACCTCGCCGACGTCGGTAGGCAGGAACTCGATCAACATACTTGTATTAGCCGATCCGGCAGTCGCGCGGACATTGCTGAAACCAGCAGTATTCCCCGCGAGAAGCCTCGCGCGCGCAACGCCCGTAATATCGGTATAAGCCGTTCCCACGATTGTGCCGAGTGTCGAAGTGAATGTTACCTCGACTCCGGTTCCAACCGAATTGCCGTAGTTGTCGTAAACCTCGACAAATATTGTCGTGCTGTCCGCGCCGTTGGCTACAATCGAGCTGTCCGAGGCCGATATATACATAACCGAAGGCGGCCCGGGGATAAACCTCGCGAGCGAGGTATCCACCACAGAGGCCCCACACGAAGCCACCACGAAAACCGAATCGCTGGGTGTCGTGCCGGCGGTAAGTCTGCTTGTCGCGATACCGCCGCTGGTGTATGCGATTACAGGATTTGTAATACCATGCGATGTTGTGAACTTAACAATCGTTCCGTTCGATACCGGCAATCCGGCGCTGTCGAGCACAACCGCCGTGAGGTTCGCGAAAGCAGAGCCGTTCGCCGTTAGAATCGGCGGATCGACCACGAGATAAATTGTATCGGCCTGAAGCGGCACGAAATTCACCGTCGCATATCCCCACGCCGTCCCGCAATTTGCCGAAAGGCTCGCAGTTCCGAATTCCGAACCGGAAACAATAACCGCTCTCGCGGTGCCGAGGCTGTCGGTCGCAGAATTCGGGGTAATGTATCCCAATGTAATACTGAAAGATACAGCCAATCCCGCACGAACCCGGTTCCCGAAAGCATCTGTAATCGCGACAGTTACCATTTGAGTGTCCGCGCCGTCGGCATTCATATCCCGAATCGGTGGAACGAAACTTACAATTGTCGGCGGGCCGGGCGCAAACTCAACAACCGCAGTATCAGCGAGCGTTGCACTGACGCTGGCAATAATCGTGTCGTAACCCGCAACCACGCTCGAAAGCAGTGTCGAATTCACCTGACCGCCGACAGTATAGCCGGTTGTAGGGCTGACAATGCCCCTGCCCAATGTCTGGAAAGTAACCGGCGTATTGTCCGAAACCGGACGTATCCTTCCGAGAGTGTCGATATTGAACACCGTAGCGAGAAGATTGCTGGTCGATACACCGTCGGCGGTTATCCTAATTGGATTCGCGACGAGACTGATGATATCGGCGTCCAGCGTCGTGAATTGGTAGGGCTTACTCGCCACCGCACCGCCGCTTCTGGCGGTGATGAACGCCGGGCCGGCTTCGGAGCTTGAAATCAATGTCCGCGCAGAACCGCTTGTCGAATCGACCGCCACAGGCGAGATTATCGAGCCTCGGCTGGTCTCGAATGTTACGGCTGTTCCGATATTCACCGGATTCATATACTCGTCATATACATGGACGATAACAGGATAGCCCGAGCCGTCCGCGGGAATCGTCGATGGATAGAGTGTGTCGAAAACAATAATGGCCGGCTCGCCAGCCTGATAGCTTACAATGAAGGAATCCGCCACAGTTGCGCCGACACTAGCGATAATCCTGCTTTGGCCGACTCCGATTGGCGCGGTAAGCTCAGCTTCGACAATTCCGCCCGAAGTGAAGGCGATCCTCGGCGTGATAATCCCGCGAATGTAGCTTCCTGTCGTATCCTGCGAGAATGTTACCCTTGTGCCGTCGGAGACATAAAGCCCGCCCGAATACACCCACGATCGAACAAGTGCCGTCGAGGTGCCGTCACCGCGCAGAATCGCCGGAGTTACTGTCATAACTATTTCATCGGCGATAAGCGAATCGAAACGGACATCGACGAACTGTATCGCGTCGCCGCAACGAATGCTCACAAGCGCATCTCCGGCGCTCGTTCCCGCCGTAAGCCTCGAGAATGCGTATCCGGTTGTGTTCGTGAATCCGGCAGAAATTATCGTGCCGAGGGTTGTTTGGAAGGAAACCGGCGTGCCGGGGAACACGGGGTTCGAGAATCTGTCGTAAACTGTGCATGCAACCGTCGTTACAGAAGCGCCGTCGGCATAAAGCACCGAATCCTGCGCATATGCGATTATCCGGTTCGCTTTGCCGGGGTTAAGCCGAATCGTAACGATACCGGTGTCGGTTCCCGCAATTGCGAGAATCTGGACATCGCTTGCGGCGATTGTGTCCGCTCGAATCATAGTTATCGCGATTCCGCTGTCGGTGTAGGCTTCGTTCGGCTCCGCGAAAGCATATCCCGAAGGCACAACGAAATTCACCAAAGTCCTGTCGGACACCAAATATCCGCCCGGCGAATAGACATGCGCTCTCACCCTTGTCGAAGAAATACCGTCGGCGGTTAATGTCGAACTATCCGAATAGACAATGATGTTTGATATCTGCGTCGGCCTGAAATTAATTTGACCATATCCGACCGCTGAACCGGAACGCGCCATAAGAACAGCGTCACCGGGAGTTAATCCGGCGGTCAGAACACCCCTCGCGACTCCGCTCGTGTCGGTTATCGCGGTGGCGGTGATCGATCCAAGCGTCGTGGTGAATGTAACCTCTTCGCCCGCACGGAGATGGTTGTCATACTGGTCGTTGACTCGGGCGTAGATATACATATTGTCCCAAGCATCGGCGTTGAGCGTGTCGCGCGGGATATGTGTCGTGTCGCCCCAAATGTCTATAGTGGCCGCGGGACCGGGATGCACAAAGATCCTCACACTATCGACTATAGAATCGCCCGGCGTATAAACCTTGCCGACAACCCAAACCACGCCGTAACCGACATCGGTGCTGGACGTGAAATTCGTTATGCATGAACCTCCAAAGGTCAGCTTGGGCGAAACAACCGTCCCGCCGGTGTCCACCGGATGCACCGCGAAAAACACCTCGGTGCCGTCGGATGCCGGGCTTCCCTCGGTATCGTAAACATCGCACTTAAGAATAGATTGCGACATGCCGTTTGCTATAACTACAATCGGGTCTGCTGTCATCAGCAGATAACCGACATCACTCTGACGTATCGTAATGGGCACGATATCGAAAGCCGAACCGCTACGCGCCCATACTCTCGCTGTTCCGGGGGTTGTTCCGGCGGTAAGAGTCGTGAACCCCTCGCCGGTCGAGTTTGTCATTGTGTTCCCGGGATAAATAGAACCAAGATCGGTGCCGAATTCTATCGAATGCCCCGACAATAACGGATTATTGAAATCATCGTATAACGTTGCCGTAAGGCTCGTGTTCGCACGGCCGTTCGCCGCGATTACATTCGTGTCCGGGTCTAAAACTATATAGGCTAATTCGCCCGGAAGAATCTGCACAAGAATAGAATCGCGCACCGAATCCACCGCCGCCGCAACCGCCGCCTTAATCCAGACATTGCCGCGAACTGTCTTGACTCTAAACCGCGTCGTAGCTTGTCCGCTCGATGTGAACCCGACCTGCGGAATAAGATTGCCGAAAGTATCCGGCGCCGCAGTCGGGAAACCGTCAGGAATCATCGAGAAATTAACTCGCGTTCTGTCGCCGACATAGCCGCCCGCAGTATCGAACACCGCCGCACGAACTATAGTTTCCGTGAAACCGTCCGCCTGAAGGATTCTCTGATCGACCGTGATAGAGATATCCGCCACCGAAGAATCGCTCTTGGTGAACTCGACGAAGGTGTCCCCCCTCGCGGAGCCGGACCTCGCGGTAATCCTCGCCGTGCCGACTGTGTATGTGCTCATCAGATCGAACACCACAAGCCCGCGCGAGTTCGTCTCGTCTGATTCACGCGACAGAATCCCCATACTCGCCTCGAAGGTTACCGGAGTTCCCGCAGTCATCGTATTGCGATATCTGTCATAAACATATGCGCTACAGGTTGCGAAGGAGAAGCTGTCCGCAGGTATAAATGCCGGTGTCGGCCAAATGTCGATTATATGCGGCGCGCCCGGAATAAGCTCGCACCAGGTTGTATCGGCGACAGTATCAGCACCGACATAAACCTCGGCGACAATCTGGCAAATCCCGGCTGTTGTGTCCGAGGTGAACTCGGTCTCGAAATTCCCGCCGGAGGTATATACAGTCGCCGGCGAAACAAAGCCCATGTTCGTTCCCGATCCGTCCGGAAGCGGATAAATATGAACCGGAGTCAAATAATCGATGGGATTGCCTAATGTATCGCGGACAACTCCTGTTATCGTCCCGCGAGAATGCCTGTCCGCAACGATAATATCAGGATCGATCCGCACAAATACACTGTGGATGCCATAGGGCACGAAATCGACCACCGCGATTCCGATCGCCCCCTCACAGCTCGCCATAATCACCGATGTTCCCGGTGTCGTGCCGCTACGAAGCTGAACCGTGGCCACTCCGGAGCTGTCGGCGATTGTGTCCATTACTGTAACCGCCAAGGTGTCGATCGTCCCGAGACTCGCCTCGAATCGAACAATCTTGCCGTTCTCGACACGGTTGCCCTGAGCATCGTAAACCACAGCCCTTACTGTGCATATCTCTATTCCATCGGCGACGAGACCCGCAACCGAGGGTGTTACATTAATCATATAAGGTGCACCCGGCACGAAAGTGATGAATGTCGTGTCCGCAATCGCAGTCGTGTCCAATGGATCCCATGGATTGCCGACATAGGCGATAATCGTGTCAGGAATGCTGTTCGAGCGAGAGGGACTTCTCAACAACACAACCGCCTCGCCTCCCGAGGTATATCCCACTCCTGGGAAAACGGTTCCGCCGGAGCAGTAAAAATACAACGGAGTCGAATCAGAAACCGCATGTCCCGAATCGTTGAGCGCATAGGCGTGCACCGCAGTCGAGTTAGTTCCGTTGGCGGTAAGTCTCAGGCTGTCCGCGAAGACATTTATCCTCGAAACTTCGAGCGGCCTAAGCTCGATAAGCCCCGCGCCGGCAGGTCCGCCGGTAATCTCGGCACTTATTACCGCAACGCCGGTCGAAACACCCGCACGGAATGTTACCACACTGGGTGCATTGTTATTCGTATAGGTATAGGGCGGAATCAACGAACCAAGGCTCGCGCTCGGCCCGACAGAGAGGTTAACACGCGTCCCTGCCTCGACGAGATTATCGAAAACATCCATCACCCGAATTGTGCAGGCCGAGGTGCTAACACCGTCAGCAGTAAGTATCGGATACTCCGGTATTACCTCGACGCGGTGCGGCGGACCGGGAGTAAACCACACATTAATTGTGTCGCTAAGCGTCGTTCCAACCCTCGCGGAAACCCATGCTGTGCCGGTGCGCGGTTCGGAATAAAGCCGAACCACCGCCTCGCCGTTCACTGTAGTTTCCAGAGTGTCGATTGTCCCAAGCGGCGCGCCGGTGGAATCAACCGAGTGGAAAACAACAATCTGGCCGTCACTAACAGGCATTCCAAGCTCGTTAAGCACTCTCGCTGTTATTGTCGAAAAACTTTCGCCATCGGCGGCGATTCTGCGCGGGTCTGCACGAAGACTCAAATAAGCCGGAGGCGAGATGCCAATATCCACCGTAACGACCGTATGAATACCTCCCGCGGTGATATTCACCCTCGCCACGGTCGGCGTATTCGAAGCTGTAAGAACCGTCGTAACCTCGCCGGCAGAGTTCGTCCAAGATGTCGCGGGGCTTATCGAAGCTCCCGAAACGCTGAAACTCACCGGAACACCCGAACCCACGGTGTTTCCATATCTATCGTAAAGAACCGCATGGACAATAGTAAAATCGACACCGTTCGCGATAAGGCTCGTCTCCTCGGCCCAGGCGCGGATGCTATCCACCGGCCCGGGAACCATATCGATAAAGGTCGAGCCGCAGGTTGTTGTCGCGGAATCCGAAGTGCAGGCTGTGAACCAAACTCTGCCGGTGTTGGTTTTGCTTCGAACCTGAACCGCCGCCTCGCCGGCAACAGTGAAGGCCAAAGTCGGCGAAAGCATCGCCATACCGGTATCGCTCGGCGAACCTGTCAGTGTGTCAATATAGAAAAATACAGGTGTGCCGTCCGAAACCGGCATTCCAACACTATCCGAAACCAATGCCCGAAGGAATGTAGTCGAAAGCGCGTCAGCGATAATCGAGCTTATATCCGAAGTCAACGTAACATAGCGCGCCTCGGAATTCTCGAGTATGATATAAGCCTCACCGGTGGCTGTCCCCGCTCTTGCACGGACTCGCGCTTCGCCGGGACGTCTGCCGGCGGTAAATATCACGTCCGCATGACCGCTGGAATTCGTCGTTTCGAGCGTCGGGTTTATCCATCCGCGATTTGTCTCGAATGTTACCTCGATTCCCGAACCGACAGGATTTGCAAACCGGTCGAAAATCTCGACATGAACATTTGTAGTAGAGAAACTGTCCGCCGGAAGAACGGAATCCGATGGCACCACAAGTATGCTGTCCGGCGGTCCGGGCAACAGCTCGACCATCACACTCTCGACCACTCCGCTTCCGGCATTGCCAACAATATAGGCCGTGCCGATATTTCGGTTCGCGGTGAAAATCGCCTCGAACAAACCGCTGTCGGTATGCGCTGTTACCGGAGCAACCGCGCCGTATGGCCCCGCCGAATCGGTAGTAACTGTTATCATTATCGGTGTTCCGTCGCTAACCGGTGTCCCGATTGCATTCGTAACGCGACCCCAGACTCTCGCTGTGTCTCGCCCATTCGCTATTATCTCATCGGGATCGACATAGAGGTAAAGATAGGCCGCATCGGTATTCATAAAATTCACTGTCGTCTGGCCTATCGCGGTGCCAGAGGTCGCCCAAATCACCGCTGTTCCGGGGGTAATACCGGCAAACAGGAATACAGTCGCTTCGCCGAGGGTGTTCGTGTATGTAAGAGTGTCGATTGTTCCCAGAGTCGTCGTAAAATTAATCGGCACGCCGGCGTTGACAGTGTTGCCGTTTATATCGCGCACCGTAACGAGAATCTGCGTGAATGTATCGCCGTTCGCGGGAATACTCGTTGGAATCGCCACAACCTCTATTGTCGCCGGCGGTCCGGGGACGAAATTCACTGTCGTTGTGCCCGTTACACTGTCGCCTGCATCGCCGGTAATTGTCGCCACTCCAACAGTGGTAGCACTACGAAGCGTTGTCTTCGCCTCGCCGTCCAAAGTATATGCTATCCCCGGAAAAACGAATCCGAGGTCTGTCGTAAATCTAATCGGTGTGTTGTCCGGCACCGCAATCATGCTCGAATCCTGCACCAGAGCGCGAACAGTTGTAGAACTCGTGCCGTCAGCCTTCAACTGCGCGGAGTCGGCAATCATAAATATGTGCGCCGCAACAAGTTGTGTGAATGTTAACTCGGCATAATCGACATAGGCGCCGCTGAGAATGCTCGCCATAACTGTCGTAACGCCGACCATGTCAGAATAAAGCTGAACCGAAACCTGCCCGAGACTGTCGGTATTCCCCATCGTATAGATGAAAGTCCCAATCGGTGCGGAGGCGAAGGTAACCGTAACTCCCGGCACAGGATTGCCATATTCGTCGCGAACCGTGGCTGTGGCTGTCGCACGAGAGAAACCGTCCGCGGGCACGCTGTCGGGATAGACATCGATGCTGACCCCAGAAGGAATCCCCGGAATAAACTCGACCAGCGCGCTGTCTTCGAGGCCGAAGATACTGCCGTAAACATAGGCTTTCGCTGTTGTCGTAGGTGAAATCCAGTTGACTGTCGCCGAACCTCCGTAGGTGAACGCGACGCTGGGAATGTCCCCAACTCGGCTACCATCGAGAATATTCTCCGTGCGGAAACTGATAATAGTGCCGTCCGCGACAGGCGAGCCGGTGGAATCATAAGCCGAAGCCATAACGGTCGAATAGCTCGAACCATCCGCAAGAACTCTATTTGGATATGCCGTAACATTCATAAATGATGCTATCGGCGGTATTTGCTCTACCTCGAAGATTGCGTGCGCAGTAACTTGATTCAAATCATAGGTTGGATAGAATGGCAACTGCCAGGATCCGAAATCGTCGTCAACATCGTTTCCGTTGGCGAAGAAAGCCTCCATAATCGCCGGGCCGACATCGTTCGAGGCCCTGTAAATAGCCATAAACTGCCCTTGGCTGTCCACAATAGCCGGCGATGTTATAAATCCAGCCGCGATTGGAATATCGCTGTTCGGTTTTAGAAGTATCGGAGTTCCCGGACGAGCGAAATTCAGGTAAACATCGCGCACAGTGGCGTAAACACGGCTTCGCGATCTGCCATCGGCGAAAAGCGTGTCAGGAACCAGCGAATCGATATAAATATACACGGGACAATCGGCCACATAATGCACAAAGACCGTGTCCGCGATTGCCCCGCTGTCCGCCGAGGCGATGATAGTATCGACCAAAGCCACTGTGGTGGCGAATAACTGCGATGTCGTAAACCCATCCACGGTAAACCCGAATGGCGGGTCGATCTCACCCCTCGCGGCGCGGAAATCGACACGCGTATCGTCCGAAATCGGCCTGCCGCTGGCGTCGAAAACACTCGCACGAAGACGCGTCGAGGTTCCAACAGTGATTTTAATGCTGTCCGAAGTTAGAACAATATATGCAGGACCTGTCGGAACGATCTCTATCGGATAGGTAGCCACCGCGCCGTCGATGCTCGCACGGATAACTACACGTCCGACAATCGTCCCGCTGGTGAAGGTCGTTCTGGCATAACCGGATTCGGTCGCCATAGGCGAGATTATCGAACCCATCGTGTCGGGAATCGCCTCGAATATAACATTTCGGCCGTTCTCGACAGCATTGCCAAAGGCGTCGAAACACTGCGCGACAACATCCGACCTCTCGCCGCCCACCGAAAGCAATGTGTCCGGTATCGCGGTAAGGATTATGTTCTCCACCGGGCCGGGTTTGATTTGCACTGTCTTCGTATCGGCCACAGAGCCTACTGTTGCAATAACCACACAACTCGCGGCAAGGGTATCCGGACGGAACTCCGCGGTTGCGATTCCTCCCAAAGTCGCGGGTCGAGGCGGAACAATATCCGCCATAAACGCAGGCTCGACGCGAATCGAAACCAATGTGCCATCGCTGACATAAGCTCCCGAACTGTCGATAACCGTTGCCCGCACACTCATCGTATTTCCGATACGAATCGACGTGCTGTCAATCGAAAGGAAGACATACTCCACTGGAAGTGAGCCGACATGGACAATCTTCGTGTCCGCGACAGCGCCGACAGTGGCGATAATAAGCCCGCTTCCGCGAAGTGTATCAGAGCGGAACTCCGCGAAAGAAATGCCGTCGAAAGTGTTGACAGTCGGTGGAACCACAATCCCAATCTCAGGCGGTTCCACAGTGAAATTAACCGGCGTGCCGTCGCTGATATGATAACCGACGCTGTCGAATACCTCGGCTCGAATTCCCATCGAACTCGACGGCGCTACCCGAAGGCTATCGAGAGTCAACAAAACTAATCCTGCCGGGCTTTCTCCGACATAGACAAACTTTGTGTCCGCAATAGCGCCAACTGTGGCTATAACCATCGCAATCCCGCTTGCGGTATCCGCGCGGAACTGGGCATAGGCTTCGCCATCGGTTGTATTTCGCGTAGGCGGCACAACACGGCCTATCTCCGGCGGATCAACCGTGAAAATAACCGGCGTGCCATCGCTGATAGGATAGCCCGCGCTGTCGAAAACCTCGGCGCGAACGCCCATCGTGCTCAGAGGAGCCAATCTCGTGCTGTCGAGGGTCAGTATTACTAATCCGGCAGGCACCTCGCCGATAAATACATACTTCGTGTCCGCGATTGCACCCGCAGTGGCAATAATCGTGGCTATCCCGGATGTTGTCCCCGCAGTGAAAACCGCGCCGGACAAGCCGCCGGAAGTCGGAACGATAGCAGGCGCAACAATGCCCATCCCCGGCGGTTCAACCGAGAAATTAACCAATGTGCCGTCGCTGATATAATAACCGGTGCCGTCGAAAACCTCGGCCTGAATCGCAGTCGAGCCGCTTCGAGGCAAATGCACGCTGTCGGTCGTCAAATACATAAATCCCGGTGAAGAACCGGTTATCCATATGCCGATATTGTTGAATACAGAGGGATATGTCGATAATCTCGCGACTACCACAGCCTCGCCGCTCACATAACGGCTTCGCATCGTGGTCGTGCAGGCACTTTCGATGTTCGTGTTGATAGTCGGGCGAAGAATCGTGCCCATATGCTCGCTTCCGGTCTCGAGCTCGAACTCGACAGTCCAACCGTCGCCGACAGGATTTCCGTGGGCATCGGTAACCAAGGCCGTGATTTTCGTCGTGCTGGAGCTATCGGCCGGAATCGTGCCCGGATTAGCGGAAAGATGAATCATTCGTGGAATATCCGGCTTGAAAACTACAATCATACTGTCTATGGCTGTTTCGGTATCGCTTACCGCAACCTCGCCCCATACAAAAGTTGTGCAGGCTGTCGTCGGAGCGATGAGATATATCCTCGCAAATCCGTCAACCGTTGTTGTTGTGAAGCTGTCCGCCATCGGCGCGAGGAAATCCGGAATCATTCCCGAATCTCTGTGCTGTGCTCTCGGGTCGATTCTTCCGCGCACATCGGCGTTAGCGGAGGTTTTGACCGCGAGTTTGTCATCGAAACCGTTCTTTGTGGGCGATGCAATTTGTGCAGGCCTCGTTCTTGCGCCATAGGGCAGGAATGTTCCCATCTCCGTCCGAAAACGAACCGGAATGCCGTCGGAGCAAGGGTTATGCGCGGCATCGGAAACATAAACCTCAATCAACACACTGTCCGCGCCATTCGCCGTCGCAGAATCGAATGCGGCAACCATCCGCAACTCCTGCGGATATACCGGATAGAAATATATATCGGCGTTTCCGGCCATCGCACCGGGGAAAGTGGCATTCATTGTATGCCATCCCGTAACGCGCGAGCTTGTTAGCTTGGTCTGCGCACGCCCGATCGCGTTCGTATTCGACGAAACAGGGTTAACAGTGCCACCGCCGACATCCGGTGTAAACAGAACAGATCTGCCCGGCCCGACGAGATTATTATAGGCGTCATAGACATCCGCGAAAACTGTGCAGGTGTCCTGTTCGTCCGCACGGATGCTGTCTTTACTGAAAGAAACCACGAGCCTTGCCGGATCGCCGGCGAGGAAGGGAATATAAATCGTGTCAGCCGCGGTTATAACAGTGTCCGCGAGCAAAGTATCGAAGGTTTGGAACCAAGCGGCGACCATGCACGAATCGGCCACAAAACCGCTCGTGAGAAGCACACTACAGAACCCGCCCGAGGTCGCGGCCTCGCGCAAATCCATCGTGAAAATATTCCTATTTTTATTTGTAAGTAAGGGTGTGGCACGCTCGAAACCAACTCCCGAAAGCGAACCGAGGTCGGTGAAAAACTTGATGCGAACACCGTCTGTAACAGGTGTATATGCCGAATCGAGAACCTCGGCGAGGATAATAGACTGGCTTATTCCGTCCGCCGGAAGGCTTGTCGGGGTCGCGCTCAGCTGAATATATCGAGGAATTGTGTTCATAAGTAGAACTTCGGTATATCCGAACGCGCTTCCACAGGTCGCGGTTACACGGGCATAACCGGAGATAGTTCCGCTGGTAAGCGTTGTTGTCGCTCGTCCGAGAGAATCGGTCATCGAGCTTAACGGGAAAACGCCGCCCTTATCGGTGGCAAAAGTTACAGTATATCCCGATGTTACCGGATTTCCATAATCGTCGAAAACCCGTGCCGTGATTTTGGTCGTGTCGATTCCGTCGGCCATAATTCTGTCGCGTTCAGCGGTTACGAGAATCGTGTATGGCGATCCCGCGAGGAAATTCACATAGGTTGTGTCAGAGATAGTCCCCGCGGCAACTGTCGCAGAAGCCGTGCATTGAATTCGGCCTGCAGTTGTCGAACTGCGAAGCCGAACGCGCGCATATCCCGATTCTGTATAAGCAGTTATCGAACTTAACGGACTTGTCGAAGCGGTGAGATTCCTCGATGGCGGCACTCTCGAATCGACTTTGTCGCCTTTGCCGGGCTGAACACGGGACATCGAGTATTTCGAGCCGGCATAGGGCAAAAGCGCTCCTGCCGCAGAGGTGAAATATATCTCCGTGCCGTCCGGTGCGGGCGCTCCGGTTCCGCCGATTGTAACATATGCCGAGAGAACAAGCTCCGAAGCCCCATCCGCAGGAATACTCGTCGGGGTCGCCGAAAGGTCGATAAAATCGACATCCGGTATCTCCAGAACCCAAATCGTCGCGGTATCTGCGATTGAATCCGCTGTGCCGGCAACCGCCGCAGAGATAATGATTACTCTCGGGTCTCCCGGAACTGTGAAAGTCGCCGAAACAATGCCATTATCACCTGTAATAGGCGCTCCGCCGACGAAATTGAGGAATAAATCCCCCTGATTCCCCTGAAGGAATCGGAAAGTTACCGTTTTGTTCTTAAGCGGCGTGTATAGCGAATCTACAACCCTCGCCGTGAGAAGCACAGAGCTGGTGCCGTCGGCATAAACCGTGTCCGGAACCGCTGTGAGGAAAACATATCCGGGGTTAGTGAAATTCGTGGGGAGAATCGTAATCGTTATCCGCTTGATTCTCTCCTGCTCGGCGGTAACCTTGGCGGTGATTGTCGCGGTGAAGGTTCCACTGCTATCCGGCTCGGTGATGAAGGTCGTCATCGCGACACCTTCAGCATTCGTAATTGGCTCCGGATTAATAATCGAGTCTCGGCTCGTAGTGAAACTCACCGGAATGTTCTTAATTGGCAGACCTGTAGTCGCGCCTTTGATGAGCACATAGATATTCGTGAAATTTCCGGCGACGATTGTGGTTTGGTCGGCCCAGATGCTGTCGATGATAAAATCCGTGTCCCCGGTTGGGTCGATATTTCCTGATGGACTACAACCGGTGAAAAGGAGGAAACTAAGGACAAGCAGAACCGCCGCCCCTAAGATTAAATTAAATCTATTACGACCGTTCATAATTGAACCCCTTGAATAAGTCGATATGCGAAAGTCTCTATATATCTTATGATTATACTAATTCTCTTGAAGTGAATTGTCAAGAACTAAATCAAATTAATCAATATTTGAATGCGTTGTCCGTGTTGAAGCGCTCCGAAATGGCACGGACTCTATGCGAGCACGATGTTAATATATTGTATTTATTTTTTCGATTTTTACAACTATTTCAAGAAAAAGAAATCGGCGTGGCCGCGCGGAGGGCGGCTTGTTTGGGGGAAATTATGTGGATGAATCAGAAAATCAGCCGAAGAGTATCGCGGAAAATCCCTTTCGCGCCGAAACTCTCCTTGAACCTCGCAAGCCCAAAATTCGGGTCCATATCCAACGTGTATGTTCCGAAATCGAACCAGCCGAAACCGCGAGAAGAAGCCCATCGGAAAATCTCCCAAAATAGAAGATTCAAAGGCCGGAACTCCTGATGCCGCCTGCTGTGGCTGATATAAAATGCAATCACCGCTCGGGGATTAACCTCCCAAAGCGTCACCCCGGCAAGAATCTCGCTACCCAGAAGGGCGTTGAACTGATGGATTCTCTCCGGAAAACACGATTTCAAATCGAGAAGCTCTTCCAGTGAATGGGTGGGCTTAACATTATGGCGTGCATAGAGATTGGCTTCGAGAACCTCATAAAATCCGGGAATATCGCCATCGGAGGTTATCTCGATTCCGGCTTTTTGCGCTTTGCGTGTCGAAGTTCGCGCCTCCGGACGAAAAAGTGCGAAATTTTCCTCCGGGTCGTGGAAAATTTTCAGAACTGCGGTAAGCTCGCGTTTTACGAACCCCGCTCCGTGAAGAATCAGCGCAAAATCCTGATGTTCTTCCGGTAAATCATGATAAATAAGGGGCACACGGGTAAACTCGACCCCCTCGAAATTGTTCTGTTTCGCCCAGTCTATCCAAAGATCGACCATCTTCGAGGTTGCCTCCACGCCCGCTTTTCTGCTAAGCGCGATTCCGCCGAAACTCGCACCCGGATGGCTCACCAAAACCCTTTTACCCGCACGATCACGTTCCGCGCATGGAAGAACTCCAACCCACCTGCCTCTGTCCTCGAAAATCAAATGGTGGTGCGTAAATCTTCCCTTCGGATGATATCCGAGAAATCTTTGCGTGTGAAAAAGTGTGCCGTTATTGGATTGTGCGATAAAATCGTCCCAAAGTCCGGCCATCGAGCTGTCATATTCAATAATTTTCATTTATCGCCCCTGATAAGCGCGATTTTTCCGCGAAGGACAGTTTCGCCGTTGCTGGCAACGACCACGTAAACACCTGTCGAAACGGGCTTTCCGGCCTCGTTTCTGCCGTCCCATTCAGCGAAAGCCAGCGATGTCCTTTCGCTTCTGGAAATCGTGCGCACAAGCGAGCCATCGGATGTGTAGATGTGAACTTCGGCATCCGCCGGCATCTTCGCGATTCTAATATTATTGCCAGCAAAACCGTCCCATATAAACGGATTTGGGTAAATAAACAAGTCTTCTTGAGCGCTAAAATCAGTCCCAACGTGAAGAACGCTTATCGCATTCTCGCCGCAGAACCAAACATCGCCGGTCAATGTGTTGTAGCCAACAGCATAAAGCAATTCGGTTGCGAGGTCGGTGCGTTCGTAATCTAAAACCCCCTGCGCAAAATTCGACCTAATCGCTATCCAAGTGCTGTCCGCACGGCGAAAAACCCCAGCGCCGGCATCGGTGCAAATCCAAATATTATCGTCCGGATCGACCGTAATTCCGCTGACGAAAGTAGAAAGGTTCTCCGGCAAAATCTGCTCTGTAACCAATCCTAAGTTGGTATTAATCGAGGCCACCCCTCCGGAAACCGCCACCCATGCGATTCCCTCCGAATCAACCGCTACCTGATTCGCCGAAGCCCCGGGAAGCACATCGGAATAATTGCGGACATAGTCGTCCGAGTGGCTGGATATGTTGTATCCCGGATCGATGAGCGTTACACCCTGATCACGGAGAACGAGCCAAACATCGCCACCCTGTGCCGTCAGCGACATAACATAATTGTTTGGAATCGCCGCGGTTCCGGTGAAATATGACACAATCGGCGAAGTCAAATCGCCCTCAGGCTCGAAAGCCGCCACTGCAAGCCCGCTAAGATTGTCGTAATTCGAAATCCACATTAGACCACGGACCTCGTCGTAATCGAGACCCCAGCAAAGTGGCGCATTCGGCCCGGCGGAATAGCCGTCAAGAATGCTGTTTGTCTTGTCGAAAATCTTCCAAACGCCGTCGGGAGAGTATCTGAAAACACCATCGCCGGTCATTCCGAGCCAAAGATTGCCATTGGCGTCGTAGGCGCATTTATTTATATGATGCAAATTGTTCCGAACCTGCGTATAGACAGAATCTGAGGGTATCGTGGGCATATACTTCGCCGTGATGTTTCCCCATGTGCCATTGCTGTATATGCAAACGCCGCTCCCACCGCTGACAATAGCAACATCGCCGTTCGGTGCGAAGGCGACACCTCTGAAAGCATCGCCGGATGGGCTGTTTATGCTCATATGCCGAATCGTGTCCTGCCGCAAAACGCCGAAACCGATTTCGAGCGGAACATAGAGCGAATCGCCCAAAGCCGCGCCGCCATGGACCGCCCAATGGGCATCCAAAGGAACCCGCGTGAATCTTCCGGTATCCCTTCTTCGGAAAAGGCCGTCGTGGCCGTGTGCGTAAAGCTCTCCATTATAATAGAAAAAGCCGTTCAAACGCCTGCCGAGCATAAAAGAATCTTCGAGTGTATCTACACGTTCGCCGTCAAAGAAAAAGATGCTCAGAGAGCCAAGCTCATATTCGAGGATATACCATATCCCGCCGGAGTCCGCGAAAACATCCAAAACCGGCCGATTGGTGGAAAAAATCGTCCATGCCTCCGGAACGAAAAGATTGCCGCCAAGCCGTCCACGGGCGATCCCAAGGTTACTTCCGACCCAAAGAAGAGTATCGTCGGCGGTAATCGAGTTAATGGGATAATTTCTGTCCCAACTGCTGATTTTATTGTAATTCTGTGAAACCTCGAGGACAAGATTTCCCGAAAGGGGCTTAATCTGGCTAACTCCTTTCGAGGTAGCCACATAGAAATGTTCTTCGCTAACGGCAATGTCGTTTATTCCAACATTATCGCGAAGAAGATCGGTAAAAACCGACCATTTCCCGCCGTCGAGCCGGCCCATAGCGCCATTAGAAGCGGCATAGAAAAGCTTTTCGCCGTGCTCCTGAAGCCCGACGATATTCAGTCCGCCGAGGCCGTGAATATTTGTCATCACCTTCAAATCCTCGACAGGCGTTCCGGGGAGGTATTCGATTATGCCGCCTTTACTTCCGACATAGAGCACGCCGTTGTGCGTTGCTATGCAGTTCGCGAAGTTGGCGTCGCCGAAGGTCTCCCATGTTCCGGGGACTTGTGCGAAAAGGATTGCGGCAAAAAGTAGGATTAGAAGCTTGTATTTCACTTTTTCAATAATAGTCCGGTTAGTATAAGAATCAGCGGTGAAGCAAAAAAGCTGCCATATCCAATCCAATCGCCGAGTTTTGTGAAAAGCGTTTTGCGGGTTCGAACCGGCACATCGCCGATAAGAATGCCTTTGCTGTTAAGTGCGAGCTGTTTTGTAATTCTTCCGGTTTCGTCGCAGATAAGCGAGATTCCAGTCTGCGCCGATCTTCCAACCCCGAACCGGTTCTCGACCGCGCGAAAACGGGTGAAATTGGCATGCTGATATGGCCCGGGAGTTGCACCAAACCAGCCGTCGTTGGTGATATTTGTTATGAAATCCGCGCCACCGGCGGCATATCGGCGAACAGTGCATCCAAAAAGTATCTCATAACAAATCGGCGCGGAAAAACGCATGCCGTCAACCTCGAAAACAACGATAGAATCCCCCATCGCGAAATGGCTTCCGCCCAAATCGAGTTTGCGAAGTGCGGGAAAATAGTTCTGAAATGGGACATGCTCGCTTCCCGGCACAAGATTTATTTTGTTGTAAACCCCCCGAACACCGTCCGCTGTGAAAAGCCCGGAGGAGTTATAATAAAGCCGCCTGCGATCAGCGGGGTCGTAATCGAGCGTGCCTGAGAGGATGGGCGCATTCACAAGCATAGAAAGTTCCGCGAGTTTGTCAACAATATGGGGATTATCGCGATGATAATGCGCGGTGGCGGTCTCCGAAAGGACGAGGAGATCGATCGGTTCGTCGATTTCGCGCGCCATTTCGATGTAATAGTCGATGCTTTTCCGGCGGAAATCCTTTTCCCACTTGTCTTCTGCGGTGATATTGCTTTGCACAAGCGCGATTCTAATCGTCTCGGGCGGAGGTGGTTGCGAAAGCCGCCAAAGCCCGTAAATCAAGACTATTGCGAAAAGCACCGCAATAGAAACCGGATAAATCCATCTGCGCTTTTTTGCTATAATAAAAGCCACAAAAAGGGCATTGATCGAGACGAGCCAAAAACTTATCCCCCTATGCCCGACCAAATCCGCAATTTGGATTATCACACGATAGATGCCCTGAGAATATCCGAGGTCCATCCATGGAAATCCGAGCTGGCCGAACCCGCGAAGGAACTCCATTCCAACCCATAAAACCGGTGATACGGCGAGCGCGACAGTGTAGTTCCGCCGCTCGACGAAGGAAAAAGCCATCGCGAAAAGGGCCGTATATAGCGATGCGATAATAATCGCCGCAATCATCCCCGGAAGCGTCGGAACCGCTATCCAATAGAGCGAGATGAGATTCGATGTGACCCCCCAAAGATAGCCAAGCGCAAAGGCTCCACGATAGGATTTCCCGCTCATCGCAAGAAAAAGCGGAACGAGGCAGAACCACGCTAAAAATGCCGTTTGGTGCGGTGGTTGCGATGCGGAAAAGAAAACTCCGCCGATAATCGCGTAGATTATGTCTTTTCTGCCGATGCTCTCTCGCGGCGCTCTCAATCGGCCAGCCCCTTCAAAATCACCTTGTGGTTTCCATGTGTAATTCCGCCAAACACAACGGCGTTCTGCTGAATCTCGCGCAAAATCTCCATCGCAGGCTCCGCGTCGGAAGCTTTCACCGCGATAACATAACCCGCGCCCATGTTGAAGACGTCGAACATCTCCTGTGATGGTATATCGCCATGTTTTCTAATCAGCTCGAATATAGGCGGCGAGGGGATTTTAGAAACATCGAAAACAGCGTCGCAGTCTTCGGGAAGAATCCGCGAAAAATTGCCGGCAAGCCCGCCGCCGGTTATATGCGCCATTCCGGTGATTTGGACAGATTCCATCAATCTTTCGACAGGTTTTAGATAGCATGGGTGAATCGCAAGAAGCGCTTCGCCGACACTCGTTCCGTGAAGTTCCTCCGGCCTATTGTCGATTGCAAATGCGTCGGAATCGAGAAGAACTTTGCGAGCGAGAGAAAAACCGTTTGTCTGAAGGCCATTGCTGACAAGTGCGATTAGCTTGTCTCCGGCGGAGATTGCAGAGCCTGTAATCAGCCTTTCTTCAACGGCAGTTCCGACTATGAACCCGACCAGATCGAATTCCCCGGAGCCGTATATTCCGGGCATCTGCGCGGTTTCGCCGCCGATAAGGGAAACCCCGTTCTCACCGCAGGCTTTGCTAAGCCCCTCGACAACCGAGGCAATTTCCTCCGGGCCGAGGTCTGAGTAGCCGATATAATCGAGGAAAAAAAGCGGTTTTGCACCGAGAGTGAGGATGTCGTTGATACAATGATTGACCAAATCCTGGCCTACAGTGTTAAAAATTCCAGCGGCGGAGGCAACCTTAAGCTTCGTGCCGACACCATCCGCGGAGGCCAAAAGGAGGCTTCCCGAACCGGATGGAAACCGGTAAATCCCGCCGAAAGCGCCTATCTCGCTCGCGACATCTGCCGAGAATGTCGATTTGGCAAGCGCGGCGATTTTTTTGGTGGCGACAACTGCGGCGTCCAAATCAACGCCTGCGGATTTATAATTCTCGCCCGTCATGCTAATTTTACTCCATTGATGATAAGTTCGAATTTTGCACCGAAATGAACAGCCGCAAGCTGGCAGGCATTCATTCTGGCAAGAAAAATCTCGAAATATTCCATCACCGTGGCCACCTGCGGATCGACAATGATCTCGATGCCGATAATTCCGCCCTCCTCGGCGACGTATAGTTCGCTTTTTTTCGCGGCAAAATTCACCCTATCGTGAATATCGCCGATAATGTCTCCGGATGCACGCACACGCGATTCCCGAACATCCGATTTATCAGCGAGAACAAGCCCCGCGGCAATATCCGAGACCATATCACCCTCGCCCTCGTGATGGTTTCCGATTGCGGCGATAACCTCGTGAACCTCGTGGATGGGCATGCCGAGGCGCATAAGTATTGGCTTTGCGAGGATAGCACCCAACATCGCATGCCCTCGGCGGTTGACCGCGTTGCCGACATCGTGCATAAGCGCGGCGATTGCGGCTAATTCCGCAGTGCGCGGTTCTTTTCCGAGTTTAATAAGAAGCTGTTTCGCCCGATTCGCGACTACTGTTGTATGTCCGAAACCGTGGTCTGTATAGCCTGCGGCTTCGAGGTTCCTATTTGCAATCTCGACGAGATCGATTATTTCCGGGTCGTGTCTGATGGTGTCTGCTGTAACTTCGGTCATGAGTTTCCTTTCGTTCGTTAACCAAAATATACGCATTAACGGCATAAGTCAAGCGGAAGGGCAAGAGTGCGATTTTTTTGCCGAAAGCTTCATCCCCTATGCATCTGGGTATTACATCGGAAATAATATAACACAATTATGGCTTGACATTCATTTATTAAGGATTAAATTCATAACAATATACAAGTTGTATTAATCGATTAAAAAATAACTCAAAGAAGGAGGATTTAATGAGAAGGTGCAATATCTTAGCTATTATTGCGGTTCTCGGACTGATCGCAACCGGACTCGCCCAGGAGTGGAATATCGATCTGGACGTTTATAGAAATCCGGATACAGTCAAAACTCTCACCATCAAAACAAGTATCTACGGTTCGGATCTATACGATCCTTCCGTCATAATTGGAACCGACACAATCGTTGTCGATGTCGCCGCTCCACCGGCACCACCAAGCGGTTTTTATGCCTTTTTCCCGATTACCGATCCGGGGTGGCCGATTACCGCCCTTACTGTCGATGCCAGAAGTAGCACGCAGGATACAATAATCTGGACAGTCTTCTGGGGCGGAACAATGTATCCCGATAGCGTAACGGTCGATTGGACCGGCGAGCCTCTGCCCGCACATGGTTCTTTCAAAGCCGCTGTTGCTTTCGTAGGTTCTGAACCGGACTGGAGCACAGCGGTAGATATGTCATCGGTTACGAGGATCAAAGCCGCAAGCTGGATGGAATGGATTAAAATCCGCTTCGTCCTCGAAGACACCACTGACATTACACCGCCGACATTCACAAATTGGGTGCCGGCCAACGGCGCTGTCGATGTCCCCATCTCAACCACGATTTTCTCGGTCGATATCCTCGACCCCAGTGGCATCGATGAATCTTCCATCGGAATTACCGCCTTCGGAATAACAATCCCCAGTATGTTCATCACCAAAACTCCGATTACTGGCGGAACAAGAGCACTCGTGAACACAGCCGCACTCGGTGTCGATCTTCCGGCATGCTCCACTCTCGCATGGCAGGTTACCGCCGAGGATATGGCCGGAAATCTCGGAATCGGAAACGCCTCTTTCACAACCGAATGTGAAGACACCGTTTTCTGCGTATCCGGAACTGTTACTCTCGAAGGCACATCGGTTTATTCCAACTCGGTCGTTTTCGTCGGCGCATACCACGATTCCACTGACGCTGTCGGTGCATACAGTGTTTGCGGCGTTCCGGGCGGAATTTACACCGTTATCGCTTGGCACGAAGGTTATATGGCCGAAACGCTTTATGTAACAATCGCGAACGACACTACTCTTAATTTCAACCTCGCTCTTCTCACCGGAAGCATTTCCGGCACGGTCAGCCTCGATGGCATGTCCGATCACTCCGGTGCTGTTGTTTCCGATTGGGTGAACGATATCGAAACGACCACCGATGCTTTGGGCAACTACACCCTCGACGCAGTTCCGCTCGGACCGATCGATCTCCATGTTACATACCCCGGATACACACCAGCAAGCACCTCGTTCACGCTTCACGGCGACACAACCGGTGTGGATTTCTACCTTTTCGAGATTGCATCGACTTATAACGTTTCCGGTGTGGTTTCTCTCGAAGGCACTTCCGATTTTTCGGGCACAAAGGTTAAGATGATCGGTGTGGGCTTCGCCGACTCGATTGTTACCGCCTCAACCGGTAGCTTCTCATTCGATGTCGAAGCTGGGACATATACTTTCACGGCTTCCCATGCGGGATATGTGACGTATAATAACCCCAGCCTTAACGTTACAAGCGACTTGGTGCTTACCCCGACTCTCGACACGCTGGATATCCCCGTTGTCAGCCTCAATCCTCCGGCCAATGTTCAGGCGACCAACCGTCCCTGCTACCCGGAGTTTATTTATGTAAACTGGCGCGAACCGACTTTGGGCGACACGCTTCTTCTTTCGCATGCCGGCAGAGGCATATCCTGCGGCGAGAATGATCCTTTTATTTGGTATTCTCCCTATGGTTATCCGGGTGGCGGTTATGCGATGCCCTTCGTCGCTCCCACCGTGGACGCGATGCTTACAAAGGTCAGCATCGACCTCGCCACACTTACTCCGGGAACGCAGACCAGAATTCATATCTGGGCTGAGCACGACTCCGGCGGGCCAGGCGCGGATATGATTACTCCGTTGACGATTACATTCCCGACTACTGTCGATTTCGAAACACGCGAATTTGTTATCGATCCGCCGTTACATGTTGGCACCGATGTTTTCTATGTCGGATGGATCGATGTCGGCGAGTATCCGAACTGTATCTTCGTTCGGCAGGATTACACAACTCCCGATACACTCACATGGATTTATTATGCCAGAGACAGTGTTTGGGATTGGTATGGCAATTCTGTCAACAACGCCGATATCGACTTCGTTGTGGAGGCCTATGTTACAACTACCTCCGGATCGAGGTCGTCGGAAATCACAATGCCTCTTAATGAAGCTCTTCAGCACACGAAAGTCCGTAGCACTCGCGATCTTCAGAGCTATCATAACTTTGTCGAGAGAGAGCCTCTGGGCATCGAGGAAATCGAAAGAAGCACCCCGAGAATGCGCCCGATGGAAGACCCAGTCTCCTTCAGACTCTACAGGCACACCTCCGCTTTCTCGGACACCGCAGTTGCAACTCTTATCGCTGTTCTTCCCGACACAATCGTCGGTTATATCGATACCGCGATTACACCGGGAACCAACTACTACTACGGTATGGTCGCTAATTACGCCAGCGGAGCAAGCCCGCTCTCGAACATCGCAGTTGGCTACACCAATGTCAGCCCGGCACCCAACAGAATACTCATCATCGATTGGGCCGGCGGAGAAACAATAGAGGAAGGTCTCGGCTGGGCATGGGATCCGACCGATTCGCTTTATAACCTCCTTCTCGACCTCGGTGTTCCGGCTTCTGATATCACGGTTACCGGCGAACATGACAGACTCTATGTTACCGAGCTTCTCGACGCTTCGGATAACCCGCTATTCGATCTCATCATAATCGAATGGAACCCGCTTTCCTATTCCGGATGGCTCGGGCCGCGTCCGAGAGTAGCCGAATGGCACATTCTCCGCGATTATCTCTACAATGGCGGCCAAATGTTCATCGAGGGAGCCGACGCGATGCAGATTCTCTCCAGCAACGGTGCAACTGCGGCGAACAACTCCTACGATTCGCTGTTCACCATTTTCGGAGTGCATTTCTACGATATGGGAATCGGATCACTGGAGGGCAATGTCCGCCAGCTGACAGGAACTACGCCATTGTTCTCGCCCGGATTCACCAAGGATTATTCGATGGGTCATATCTCCGACTACGGTGTCGATGAATTCGAGCATAGGCTTGGAACAGGCGCATTCACCGTGCTTACCTCCCAGCTTACCGCTCCGATGCCAAATGCCAGCAATGGCAGAGGTGTATGGCGCGAGCATACCGGTTACGATTGCAAGACTCTGTGCACAAGCACATATCTCGCGTCGATAATCGATATTCCGGTCGGAACAACCGCCGGCATCGCAATTCAGATTTTCGACGCCTTCGGAATCGTCGATAATATCGATGAGAAGCCCTTCGAGTTGCCGCAGGAAATAAGCCTGTTCGGCAATGTTCCCAACCCCTTCAACGCCGCGACCGCTATCGAGTTCAAGGTCGAGGAATACACCAATGTCGAACTGTCGATTTACGATATGCTCGGCAAAAAGGTGAACACCCTCGTCGATGAGAGCTTCAAGCCCGGCGTCCAAAAGATAATCTGGGACGGCACCAATGCCGAGGGCCGTTCGGTCGAGAGTGGAATTTATTTCTACAAACTCACGACCAACACAGGTTCGACAACCAGGAGAATGGTTCTCCTCAAGTAGTCTTTCTTCAGGGAGCCTTTGCCAACGAAGGCTCCCTTTTTTGAATGTTTTGTTGTTCATCATTCACTCATTTGGCCCTATTCAAGGGGGAGATATGAGAAGATTATTATTTGTTGTCTGCTCTATTGCAGTCATTCTGATGGGAACCGCTCTGGCCGAGGCTTGGCAGACGGATATCCGGCTCATCTCGAACACGGATACGCTAAGCATCACCTTCGGCAGGAATCCAGCCGCTCTGGACGGCTACGACGATATGGATGTCGTAATGCCCATCGCTCCGCCGTCGCCGCCCTACGCCTACTTCGCGCTCAGCGACCCGCTGAACCCATTCATCGATAAGCTTACTACCGATATCCGCGAAGACAGCGAGGACAGCGTCATGTGGAGAGCCGTTCTGAACTCGCTTTACTCGCCACTTCACGCTGTGTGGTCGAGCGAACTGCTCCCGCCGGGGGATTTCTTCCTCGGCGCGCATTATCTCGGCCTCGAAGTTACCGAGTGGGTAAACATGAAGACCACAAGCACGGTATCTTTCTGGCCTTCGCAGGTGCTGGACATAGTCCATATTCCGCATGGCTACCTTCCCGGCGACGACCCGGTCATCTCGAATTGGAACCCGGTCGATGGCACCACCGGCGTCCCGGTTACCACTGATATTCGGTTCGATGTTACCGACATCGGAAGCGGAATAAACCCGGCTTCGATTACTCTCACCGTCAATGGCGTGAATGTTTCGGAGATGCTCTCCTTAACCCCCATCGCCAATGGTTACAGAGTAATCTACGAACCTCCGGTATTTCTGGAAGGCGAAACTTGGTTTTCGGTCATTGCCGGTGCTTCGGACAACGCAAGCCCCGCGAACAGAACGACCGATGTAATAGCTTTTCGCACCGGTTACGGAATTATGCCAGTTCTTTGGGAAGTTCCGCTCGTTACATTTACAACGAGCACCCTCGGCACCGACACGACCTTCAAACAGATTTCTCTCGGCGCTGACCTTTCCGCATCGAACGGCTTCGATTTGGGATTGGACATCGTTTTCCCGGTCGCTCCGCCATCGGCTTTCTATTCCTATTTCCCGCTTAGCGATCCGAGTTATCCTTTCTATAATATGCTGACACGCGACATTCACAA